>Ga0181459_100001_pt1 | contig 43476 bp, 34 predicted proteins | sample InSIn2SAF170_FD_119060 | JGI IMG/M metagenome (GOLD analysis project Ga0181459, IMG submission 119060) | Clean room microbial communities from NASA Spacecraft Assembly Facility at Jet Propulsion Laboratory, Pasadena, California, USA -... ...
ATATATTTTGTTCTAGCATCTGACCGCTCCATAATCAGCTCTGTTGCTTGCGTTGCGATCGTAACTTTTTTCAACTGATACAGCTGATTAGTCGGCAAAATCCCCGCCTTATCTAATTTATATTTCACTTTAGTGATCACTGTTTTTTGAGGAAGTTTACGCTGTTGTTTGGCCTCTTCTTCTGTCGCTTTCTCTGCTTCTTGCGTGGTCTGATAATAAATTCCCGCTGAGTTCTGCGTCCACTTATACGTGCTCACCCCTTGTTCTTCTTCCGTCAATTGGACCGCTGAACCCCCTGACAGCGGAATAATAAACAATTGCGGCTTATTATTGTCCGTATTAGTAGACAGATAAGACAACCACTTGGCATTCGGCGACAGCGCCAGCGATGTATTGCTCTGACCACCATCACCCCAATGCACCTTCTCCCCCGTCTTCTTATTCACACTGTAAATTGTTTTCTGATAATTATTCTCTTCTTCATTCACCAACGTCTCAACAAAAAACACCCGATCCTGATGAACAACCGGCTCCGAAACCGTCTTAATCTCATATAAACTCTCATTAGCCATAACTGACATATCATAACTCCTCTAAGTTTTTAAGGTAACTTTATTTTACCGGAAAAAGAAATCACCGTCCAACTAAAAACAAGCTACTACAAGGGGGGAGCTGGTCGGAACGAATCTGGGAACGTCAAGATCAGTTAGCTAACTTCTTGAACAGTGCGATTCAGCGGATTATTATGCAGGGGAAGCATTCGACAACTTTCCAGAGTGACGTGCGGAAAAAGTTTAACTCAACAGCTTACGAAGCTAAGCGCTTGTTGGTAACGGAAACCGCCAGAGTACAAACAGAGGTTCAGAGGCAAACGATGGAAGATAATGGGTTTATCCAATATGAATATATGGCAGAACCTACTGCTTGCCATATTTGTAAGCCACTGGATGGACAGATATTCAAGGTGTCGGACATGGAACCCGGCACAAACGCCGCACCGATGCATCCGAATTGTAAATGCTCGTCTGCACCTTATGAAAGCCGAGAAGATCTCGAGGATATGTTCGATGCCATAGCGGAAGGACGAGGGGATGAATTCTTTGCTGAGCGTGATTTTATGGCGAAAAGTAAATTATTCACCGCGTCTAATGGTCTACGTATTCGAGGGAAGAAACAATATGGGACACCACATGATATCTATTTAGAAAACAATACAAAAGTATCACGAGACACTTATCAGATGTTAGAACGTGCATTGGAAGACCGTCCATCCGATCAATTGCCAACAATGGTGGTAGCAACAGCTAAAAAACTACAGAACGGAAAAGGATTAGCGGCTTATGATCGTGCGACTGATACATTGTATGTGAGTAATAAATTACACTCACCTGAAGCGGTGCATCATGAGCTAAAAGATGGGTACTTTGCGGCTAAGAATTTTCATGATATTATTACGCATGAACTCACGCACAAAAGGCACTGGGATGCGGTAAAAAGGTTTTACAATGACCACCAAAAAGAGTATAATGGACTTGAAGATGCGAAAGAAGCATTGGAAAGTGACTTGCGAAAATTTATTAAGAACCAACCCCCATACTATCTTTTTAAAAATATAAGCGAAAATGCCTATCGTAATTTTAAAAAGAGTAATATAAATGAATCGATAGCTGAGTTTGGGGTGCTAGAACAAAATATATTTGATAAAGAACTAAATAAAAAAGTATTAGAGGTGCTAAACTATGGATATTATGACAAAAATGAATAATGAAACATTAACTTTTATAAGAATAGTGTTACCATGGGCATCTAAAGAAATAGAAGAAAATGGTGGAACTACGTATTTTTTCAAAGAAAATACACCAGACTATATACTAGAACTATTTGAAGAAATAAAGTCCGAAGTTGAATTTAAGATTAATTGAGACAAAATATATTTAAATAATCAAGCATCTATCCTAGTGGGTAGGTGCTTTTTTTAGGGATATAGTTTAACGGTAGAATAACGAGCTCCAAACTCGTTGGTGTGGGTTCGATTCCTGCTATCCCTGTTACCATAAGCATCTACCTTAACGGGTGGGTGCTATTTTTGTACACAAAATAAGGAGGCGTGTGAAGATGAATTATGATAAAAAGATTTATGAACAATTGAAGGTGATGAATAAGCACTTGAAGGTTATTGGAGATGAGTTGCAGAATAAACAGGAAATTATTGAGAGTACAAAAACACACAACAACCCACAATTAATTAAGAAATAGTTTTAGTGATAGGAAATTATTGAGAGTACAAAAACCTGCATTCTCTTTCTTAGTTGATAAGAAGTGTTTTAGTGATAGGAAATTATTGAGAGTACAAAAACTTCCGACCAGACTCGTCTATTTCTATCCAGTTTTAGTGATAGGAAATTATTGAGAGTACAAAAACCTAGTACGGCCAACACATCATCTAATGTGTGTTTTAGTGATAGGAAATTATTGAGAGTACAAAAACCATGCGGGTGTTCCAATCGCGGGAGACAAAGTTTTAGTGATAGGAAATTATTGAGAGTACAAAAACGGGCGAGCTATTGAGTATTGGGATAAAGTTGTTTTAGTGATAGGAAATTATTGAGAGTACAAAAACTTGGAACCGAAATATCACGCTCCCAGCGCGGTTTTAGTGATAGGAAATTATTGAGAGTACAAAAACATATTCGTTAACGTCCTTGTATTTCTGACGGTTTTAGTGATAGGAAATTATTGAGAGTACAAAAACACATTAAGACAATTAATGTCTATGAGAATAGTTTTAGTGATAGGAAATTATTGAGAGTACAAAAACGTTAGCCCTCCTGATTGTATAATTATTCTCGTTTTAGTGATAGGAAATTATTGAGAGTACAAAAACTTCATTCCCTCGATAGTCTTGTGTTTGTTCGTTTTAGTGATAGGAAATTATTGAGAGTACAAAAACCACTACTGTTTTGTCTAACACCTCTAAGAAGTTTTAGTGATAGGAAATTATTGAGAGTACAAAAACAGATGCTGGAGGAGATTTCGGTGTATACGAGTTTTAGTGATAGGAAATTATTGAGAGTACAAAAACGTGAGCGATCATTGGTTCGTATTGATTGAGGTTTTAGTGATAGGAAATTATTGAGAGTACAAAAACTCTACATACCCCTTGTTTGTTGCATGGTCAGTTTTAGTGATAGGAAATTATTGAGAGTACAAAAACGCGCTTCCTGAAATTCATACACTTCTTCTAGTTTTAGTGATAGGAAATTATTGAGAGTACAAAAACATTGCAATCTGGAACAACAGTTGATGGGAAGTTTTAGTGATAGGAAATTATTGAGAGTACAAAAACAGATACCTGCTACGCTGGTTAATAATCGTAGTTTTAGTGATAGGAAATTATTGAGAGTACAAAAACTTTGATATGATTGAATGTTGCATTTAATCGGTTTTAGTGATAGGAAATTATTGAGAGTACAAAAACCTCAAATTAACCAAATGATTTTTTTCGAGATTGATATTACTCTAGTAGAAATGCTGTTTCTAACGCACTTAGCGCTTCATCTGACGTCTCAAATGTAACCGGCATTTCTAATATGTCCCCTAACATCTTTAATAATACCATATCTTTTGTGAAAATAGTAGAATTTTTATAAATTTCTGTCTCACCAATGAGATGCGATATTCTATAAAAGCGTTGGGCAAGTATATTATCGGTATCTGTCATTTCATCTGGGTAATACTTTTGAACATTATCTCTAAAATACTCTAACTCAGGTAATTGCTCAAATCGATTTGTTGCGATAATTGTCTTATCAATAAACTCATCTGAGTATATATTTGGATCTAATTGTTTATAATGGATTACTATCATTTTTAGTAATTTTGTTTCCTGAGCAATTCCCTTTACTTTTTCAATAAATTCCAAAAAATCATTTATTTCTAAGTAAGTTTCTGGATACTTAATAATAACCCAAACTTCTTGACCGTTAGCTTTCACAAATTTTTCTATAGAAATAAGCCATTGACTCAATAATTGGCCGGATGCCTGTCTGTCCAATGAGACATAACCTGCTGCATCACTAAACTTCAATTCAGCAAATTTTCCAAATAATGTTGGCCATTCAAAAGTTTTCAATTCTAAACTATACAGGGCTGTATCTAATTTCTGATTGATTTCCTGTTCTACTCTCATTAATTGGTCATTAACTTGATCTAACTGACGAACTAAATTAATATCTTCAACTTCTCTCAAAAGTTCATTAAATATAAGGCTCTTTTTATCTAATGTAAATAAGCCTTCAATATCTTGACGTCCATCAATGGTGTAGATTCGTTGCTTCGAAGCATTTATCTTCTTATCATCGAGCTTGAATTGGATACCTCCTGCACCATAAAATTTAGTTTCTTCATCAGTATAACAGCTAGTTACCTTCATCTTCCTCATATGATAAAACAATTGATCCTTCATCATATGATTAGATCCAACAACAACTAATATATCATCAATATCTGCTATGAAATGTAGCTGATCACTTGTTAATTCAACTTTCATCAAATCACCACCAGACGTTTTACACCAATAATTTCTTCCTGACGACTCCGTTCACCTGTTAAGATGATCATATCTTGGAACTGATTTTCAGTAACATACATGAGGCGAATGTTCCCATTTTTGGGTACTTTTTGTTTCAAAATACGTTCATACTTCTTCAATTGACTTCGATTAGGTAACGAACGATAATAAATAGAATACTGAAGCATCACAAATCCGCTTTCAATTAAATGTTTACGAAATATGCGATAAGCTTTCTGTTCCTCTTTCGTCTCGGTCGGCAAATCAAACATGCATAGTAATCTCACTAATTCGAACCTCATTTCTCAACACACTCCAAATATTGATTAAAATCTAATGGTATGATTAAAGACCAATCTGCTTTCTCCATTGCCTTAATAAATGAATTAATATATAAATCAATCGCTTGATTAAGATACATCTTCTTATTCTTTATTTTGATTTTCTGATTTAAAAAATCAATCAATATTAATCGCTTATCATATGAAAGATAATTTTCAGATTCATCTAATACATTCGTTAAGATATAGTGGTCCATCATAGGACGTAACGGCTCCATTAAATCATCGACTAAATTAAATGCATTAAATTCATTCTTATGAAAAATCCCTAGCATAGGTAATAAGCCGACTGCCACAATTGATCTTGCTACCTGTGCACGAATAATTGAATACCCATAATTCATACACACATTGGGTAAAATATTATCTTCTCTTGAAAATCCCATACCATATAATGAATTAAAGTACACTTTGGCAACCATTCCCTCTCGATTCGTTTCATCTCCGAGTACTATGTCATTGGCCAGTGATTCCATTAATGCTATTCGTTCTCGTGTAGTATTCAATAGCTCTGCTACGCGAATTTGATTTTTTATTTTTTGACTCACAATAACTGTCCACGCCTCTTTTTTCATCAAGTCCGACCAACTACTCTGCCAAATAGCACGCTTAGCACTATGATGATATTGTCCTGTTCCAAGAAATATCCCGCACGGATGAAATGTTTTATCACAAAATACAACCGCAATATGATGCTTGGCTATTTTTTCCATTAATCTTGTCGTTATGGTTGTGTATTCTCCCTCCAATACAATACTCTCAATATCATCTAATGGTATGGTGAATGATTCACCTGATTTCTCAACAATTAAGTTATCAAGCTTCAGCCTTAATTTATCACCATTTTTGACAAATATTGTTCGAAAACCCATCTCAATAACCTCCTTTTATATTTATATACAAAAAAACCACCCCTCGTTAAAGGAGCAGTTGAATTCGGCATAAAGCCTTATCTTTGTAGATTCTCAATAATTTCCTATCACAAAAACTATTCAGAACGATCCGTCGATCGCTCCAATTCCTCTACAATTACTATTATATCGTATTGAGGAAAAATTGCAAGAGGTTTTATTGAAAAACTTAATTTTTTCTTTATGACTCACTAATGATTCCTTTAAGTCGTTCGTGGGTTACGAAGTGTTTATTTCCTAGAATATCAGTATGGAATTTAGTCAGTTTCATTCCTGATTTTATTGACTTCAAAAATCGACCTGACGCAGCAACCTTGTCAAATACTGGTAATAGCTCAGATTTAGCAAACTTAGATTTTTCTATTGGCTTAGCTTCAAAATAATTTTTGCCAGTTTCATTTCTTGAAGAGAATAATAAGTCAACTACTCCATCATCTTCTACTCTTAGCCCGCTATTTTTGTACAGACTGAATCTAAACTCAGCTGTTGCTGGGATTGATTCTTCCGCTAATAATTCATTATAGGTCTGTTGAGGAATACCATATTGTCCATTAACAAATTTTAAATGATAATACTTAATACCCACTAATATAAATTTATTCTGTTTTTCATCATAATAAACATCCGTTCTCCAAGCATTCTGATTTAGTAAAATAACTTTTTTGTTTCGTTTAGTTTGTTCAATTGACTGACCTGTTGAATCCTTCGTAATATTAAGGTGTTTTCCTAATGTCTTGTAATAATACTTGATCTGCTTAATAAACGGTCCATTGCCTTTTTTAGAATATTTACGAATAGCAGGAACATTATTCACTTCACAATAACGTTTAAATGGTGAAACATCCACTTTTTTGATTTTACCATTGGATTGTTCGACTTCTTTAAAATCAGGGTATTCTGCTTCAATTTTACACAGCTTATCGAATGTCTGTACATCTAATTCTTTCATCAATAAATCCTCTTTATGTTTCACAAAGTCCTCGTAGCCCTCAGATGTATAAATATTGGCTGTTTTCCCTAGAACTAATGTCTCTTGTTCTAATTTTCCTTTTTTATTTGTTACTTGTCGATCTCTAGTAGAATATATTGTGGCATCACTTATTTTTCTATTCCATTTTCGATCGACTTGGTGTGAGAACTTAATCCGTGGGTGCAACTTCAGTGGTACTAATTGTTCAATGAAACCATCCCATTCAGGAACATAATTTTTTCGCCCATACAAGTCTTTATTCTTATAATCTTGATAAGTGATCAATTCACCTGTAATCTCATCAAGCATATACACTTTACCATCATCTTTGCGACCCATATAGCGGTACTTTTCTTCCCGTACATAAGGTGAGATAGCACACAGCGTCGCATCCACTGCATGGTGGTGATGTGTTTCACGTTGTTTATCTAATGCTTCTCCCCATTTTTTACGTAAGGTATGCGTGTATGATCCATTAATAACACGTACTTTTGTGTCTGAATTATAGAAGAAGCTCTGAACGGCATTTAAGACCGTTCGACTGGCATAGCGGGTATCATTTAAATTACGGGCAATAAAACCTGCTGCCACTTCTGGATCAAAAATATTGCGTGTTTCTAATAAATATTTTTTCTTATGTTTTTTAAATCGCTCATTATTGTTAACCCAAGCTCTATATCCTTCCCATGTCTGACCGAGTTTAGCTCCTTCATCATACGCTTGCTTAGGTGAACGCTGACCTTTTTCTTGGTTTGCTTTACTAAATACGAGTACTTTGTTATTGAGTGAGTCATCTAAGCTAATAGATAATGGAATAATGTGGTCAATCTCCGTATGTTGTCCAAGTAAGTCAGATGGCTGAATAGGTCGTCCAGAATATGCACAGATACCGTCTTGTTCATAATAGTAATAGAGTTTCTTGGCAAATCCGCCACTTTGGATACGGTCTTCAAATTCTTTATCACTCCAGCCGATTTTCTTCTGGAAGTATTTTCTACTTTCTTCTCGACGATTTTTATTAGATTTTTGAATTTTTCTGATCGTCTTCTTCTGCTCACCTTCATTTTTATCTCGCGGCATCTCAATCACGACATGTTCTAAATTTTCTTTTCCATATTTTTTCACGATGGCGTTAAGTACTTTCAGTGATTGTCGAACAGATTTCGAAACAGTTGGGTTATAAATGTCCTCAATAATCTTATTAATCGGTAACGTAGTATGATCTGCATATTTATTTCGCAGATCTTTTTTAATCCCCAAGCGCTCAAGAATTGTGTTTTGTTCTTCAGAGGTATGAAGTAACTCAGGAATTAACTGTTGCATGGTGTCAAGTGAGAAGCTGTGCCATGATTGGCTAGTGTCTTTTTTCTTACGTAATTCCATGAAGTTCTCTTCCACCACTTCTCGAACGCGTGGGTCAATAACAAGCCCATGATTTTTTTGTTTCAAATCAAATGTTCGCTTAACAGCATCTAATTCCGTATTAATAGTTGTAACCATCGCTATCTCATCTAAGACATGGTCAGGTATCGTTGCAATATCAATAGCTTTCTCAGCAAATAGCTTTCTCCATGCACGATAGCTTGCCATTGAATGAATGGTTTCTGGTTTCTTCTCTGTCCCACCTAAGCGCCAACCTTTTACTGACTTAACCGTTGAGTCATCTGGAATAATCTCCTCATCAATCAGCAGTTTAATAAAGTTCTTAGCACCAAAACGATTGATATCTTCCGTCATTAAATAATTTAAAATAAATACTTTTTCTTCAGTATTTAACTTTGACTCAGATCGATTAGTGAAGGTTAGATTATTTAGATCATTTAGCAAATTGTATCGTTGTGCTGTCACACTATTTGTACTTGCTCGTACTTTTCCTTGTAAATCTGTACCAATCAGCTGATCAAAAATATTTTCTTTAGGTTCTCCGGTTTGTGGATAATCTGCCCATCTTCCATACTCAGAAGGATTATTCTCATTTCCAGGTCCATGATAGTATGGACGTTTACGATAAATTAATCCTTCTTTAGGGTCAGTAAAGTATTTAATAAACGCTTCTGTAATTTCTGGATGATATTGAGATTGTGTTTTTAATATACGTTCAAGCTCACTTCCATAGGCGCTAACATTGAATACATTTAAAATATATTCTCCCTTATCATTAATTCCAGTACGAATACGGCCACCCTCATGGAGTCGTTCCAATTGAATTTGACCAGGTGTTTTCTCCTTCAATAATGCTTTATTTTTTTGAACTTGTGCTTTATAATTTTTCCCATCATTATTCTCTTCATCCACATCAGTTAAGTAACTAATTCCTCGCTTTTTAATAATGTGCGTAATGACGTTGTAAATTTCGCCTTTCGTTAATTCTTGACTCAATCCGTTCACTCGCAATGTGTATGGACAGGCATGTTTATACTGTTCTTGACGAATAAATTCGTTATCGTTTAAGTATGATTTTGCATCGTTTAATCGTGTCACCCGACGTCTAGTTAATCGTCTAGCTCCCCGTGCTTCACGTCGCTCTTTATTTTCAGCACTACTACGCGCTGAAAATAAATTGACACCTAAATCCTCAATATTTTCATTATCAACCGATAATACACTCCATCCTACCGAAGCAATACCGATATCTAATCCCACGCTATATTTCTCTGACATCAAACGCTCCTCCTTTTACTCTATAATTAAAATTTACATGACTCTTATTAAAATTTCAAATGATAACAAAATAAATAGCAATTAATTTTCTTCTTAATAAAGCACCCTCTCTACGAAGATGCTTTATCATGTAATGCTTATTTTTTTAACTTTTTCCTATAAAATTTATTTATTTAAATAAACGCCAATATAATAAAGTTCAGAATAAAGAGAATTGTGGTGATCCAGATGACGATTGAGACGCTCTTGAGTTCGCGTTGAGCAACTTTGGAAATGATGTAAAATAAGAAGCCCGCTGCAATTCCATATGAAATGCTGTAAGAAAAGCCCATAAAAATAGCAGTAAAGAAGGCTGGGACGGCTTCATACATATTGTCCCAATTCACTTCTGAAAAAGCTGACATCATCAAGATTCCTACAACAATCAAGGCCGGTGCCGTTGCTGCTCCAGGGACTACCAACATCAGTGGCGAGAAGAACATCGTAATAGTAAATAGCACGGCAATCGTGAAACTTGTCAGTCCAGTTCGACCACCAGCACCAATCCCAGCTGCACTCTCCACAAAAGTTGTCACCGGAGAGGTTCCTAAGATCGATCCGACACCTGTTGCTACAACATCGGCCATTAATGCTTTTTCCATCTTTGTATTCAAGCCTGCACCGCTATTCATCGATTCCAAGTCCTCTTGGGTGAAGATGCCCGTCCGACGACCTGTCCCCACAAAGGTCCCAATCGTATCAAATACATCAGTTAAGGTAAAGGCAAAGACCGTTACTAAAATAATAGGATAGCGCGATGGATCCGCTAGTAGTGCACCTAACCCGTCTGCGCCAAATGCGGCCCCGAATGTCTGAGACAACTCGCTAAATCCAGTTAAATAAGAAGTGGATGGATCAGATAAGCTCGATAAATCCGTTACCCCCATCGGAATCCCAATCAATGTTGTCACAACAATCCCGATTAAAATAGCACCCTTCACTCGCATCAGCATAAGCACAATAGTCAAGACTAAACCAATCAACGCAAGTAATGTATACGGACTAGCAAAGTTTCCTAATTCAGGAATAATGCCTCCACCAATTGTGACAGAACCGATTGCCTCTCCCACTGCTTCTCCCGCATAAGGTGCCCCATTCACTGATAAGACATCTGCCCCATCTGCTGTGAATGACAATAATTCAGCATTCTTCAAGCCAATATAAGAGACAAATACGCCTATTCCACCGCCAATTGCATGTTGAATCGATTCAGGAATAGAGACAATAATTTGACGTCGAATCGGTGTAATGGTGATCAACACACCTACTATGGACGTTAAAAACACCATGAAGAGGGCTTCTTGCCAGGAAAATCCGAGAGCGAACACAACGGTATATGTAAAGAAAGCATTCAGCCCCATCCCCGGTGCTTGGGCATAGGGTACATTTGCATACAGTGATAATACCAACGTTCCGATCGCTGCCGATAGCACCGTTGCCATAAATACTGCTAGCGTTGGCATCCCCGTCAATGACAAAATATCTGGATTAACGAAGACAATATAGCTCATCGCGAAAAAGGTTGTCAGCCCCGCCATCACTTCCGTCCCTACCGTTGTTCCATTCTCCTCCAACTTAAATAACCGCTCTAACACAAACAAAACCCTCTCTATTATTAATATTACCTATCTATCATACGGTAATATACGTATTATTTCAAGTTAAAACGAATATTATTTTAAATAAATCGTATTTCATTCGTTTATAGTTCGGTGTATATTGGGCGATGGCTTGGGTGTTGATTAACTTTTCAGTTCGCGCTTCTGCTTTATCAGTTCCTTAAATACACGGTCGAACGCTTCATTATCAGGCTCCAAGCTCAAAAGTCCTAGAATTTCTGTTATGTGCCGCTCAATTTTTAGAAGTTCTTCTGGTGAATAGATTAAGAGCAATCCCCATCAGTTCGATTATATTTTATATAATCATTTGAAAAAACCACACCCGCAATGGGCATGGTTAAGTTCAACTATTTAAGTAACTACTTTTTTAGGTTACTTCAAATTGTGGTCAGCTAAGAGTCGTTCAAGCTCCGGTTTATCTTCCTTATCAAATATTAAGGTATTTTCTTTATAGCGATCATGGAATCTAAGACGTACTGTATCCTGTTCTTCAATTAACGAATAGTCACCTAATTCAGCCATCTTGTTAAATGTGACATACGAAGAAGCTATCGATTACCTTTCACAAGCTGAAGATTTATCTAAGAATGGTTGTGTAACATATAATATGAAAATTATAATTTATTACCACCAAGCACTAATGTTTGCCGAAACTAATAATTATAATGATTCAATTTTCAAATCTAAACAAGCTATCCAATTTATTGTTGATCATCAGTCTCTTCAATTATTAGATGATTTACAATTGCTTTTGGGAGACTCTTACAAAGAAATTGGTAAGTTGAATTTAGCTTTAGAACATACGCAAACTGCTTTAACAATTGCTAAGCTAAAGAATAATGTGGCATTGCTTCCATATATTGAACGAACTCTGCTTCAAATTGAAGAACAGATGACTAGTAAATAGGCAGCACATAAGTGATTGCGTTCATTACAGTTTTCTCTACAAATATCAAAAAAAGCACGACACTCCATCTCTGGCAGTGTCGTGCTTTTCTCTATCATCAGGTTATCTCATTGTTACAAATTCTTCAGCTGAGGTCGGGTGGATGGCAATTGTATCGTCAAAGTCTTGTTTAGTCGCGCCCATCTTGATCACTACGGCAAATCCTTGTAACATCTCATCCATGCCAGCACCAATTCCGTGCAAGCCGACGACACGTTCATCATCACCGACACAGACCAGCTTCATATGAGTACGTTGACGGTGCGCTGTTATTGAGCTATGCATAGCGGTAAAGCTATTCGTATAGATCGTGACTTGATCATCACCATATTGTTCACGTGCATCACGTTCGGTTAGTCCCACTGTGCCAATAGGTGGGTGGGTGAAGACAACGGTTGGAATATTTTCATGATTCACGTATGCATCTGGTTTTCCACCAAATAAGCGTTCTGACAGTTGACGACCTTGTGCGATGGCAACTGGCGTTAATTCGACTTTTCCAATCACATCGCCGACTGAATAAATACCGTCTGCTGTTGTATTTTGATATTTATCTACTTTAATATAGCCTTTGTTATCTAATTCGACTGCTGTATGTTCTAGACCTAGGTTATCGGTGCTCGGTTGGCGACCTGTGGCCCAGATAATCTCGTCTGTTTCATGAGTTGTTCCGTCTGAGAAGTGCATCACTAACGTTCCGTCTGCTTCTTTCGTCACCTTATCGATCGGTTTATTCCCGTGAATATGCGCGCCTTCTTCTGTTGCGATATCGCGGTATCCTTCACGAATGAGGGTATCGAACTCAGTTAATGGCAACTCTTTCCGGAAGAATAAGTGCGTATCGGCTCCAAATGAGTGGAAAACTCCAGCCAGTTCTACCCCGATATAACCTGCTCCATACACAGCAATACGCTTCGGTAATTCCGTCATTGCGAAGACATCATCAGAGACAATTCCTAGATCGCCTCCTTCAATTGGCAAGCGACTCGGACGTCCACCAGGAGCCACTAAGATATGATCAGCGGTATATTCCGTTCCATCTACTGCAACAGTTTTTGGTCCGACGAATTTAGCATAACCTCTAATCAACTGAACATGATTATGGTCAAGTCCGCGCTTATACGCCCCATGTAAGAAATCAATGTAATTCTCACGGTTCGTCACTAGACGCTCAAAATTTAACTGTGGTGCATCTGTTAGCTCAAGACCATATCCTTCTCCATATAACTTAATATCATCCAAGAGTTGAGATACATACCACATCACTTTTTTCGGTACACAGCCAAGGTTGACACAAGTACCGCCTAACTCGTTGGCTTCAATCAGGGCCACTTTTGCCCCACGTTCACCGGCACGATTTGCCGAAGCAATCCCGCCACTACCGCCACCAATTACTAAATAATCAAAATGCGTTTCACTCATCTAATCACCTTCCTATTATCAATTCCACTCACAATATACCACTTTTGCCGGATTAATAGCAATTATTCTGTTTACTAAATAAATTTCTTTTCAACTGGCTAGCTCTACATAAATTTGTATAGTTTGCGATAATCCTTTTGAAACTTAGCTCAGACAAGAGTATACTTAAAGAAATAGTTCTAAAGATAAAGGAGAGTTTATGTGGAAAAACGTGCATCGTATTGGGAATTATTTACCTCAATGTTTTATTTAAGTGCCTTCACGTTCGGAGGCGGATATGTGATTGTGCCCTTAATGGAAGATAAATTCGTAAAGGAATTAGGTTGGATTGATTATGATGAGATGTTGGACTTAATTGCTCTTGGACAATCGGCGCCGGGTGCGATCGCTGTCAATACATCGGTGTTGATCGGGTATCAACGGTTGGGGGTACTTGGAGCGGTGGTTTCTACTTTAGGAACGGTCCTCCCACCCCTATTGATTATGACCGGTTTATCCTATATTTATTTGCTTGTTCGCGATAATCCGTATGTGAACAATATGCTTCTTGGCATGTCAGCAGGTGTTGCTGCGATTATTGTCAATGTCGTCTATAAGATGGCGCGTCGCATTATTGATCAGCAAAAACTTGTGCCCATCCTCGTCATGATCGGTGCCTTTATCTTAGTTGTTGGCTTCCATGTTCATATTTTATGGATTTTATTCGGGGCAGGTTTAATCGGACTGATCACGACACTTAAGGAGGGCGACTCAGTATGATTTATCTTGAATTACTTCTGACATTCATGCTTGTAGGGGCGCTTGGTTTCGGTGGTGGCTATGCGGTGCTCCCTTTGATTGAAGAGCAACTAGTCGTCAATCATGGTTGGCTGACAACGCAAGAATTCATCGATATATTGACGCTTTCTGAGATGACACCGGGACCTATTGCTGTCAATGCAGCAACATTTTCTGGTAACCGTATTGCGGGGGTATTCGGAGGGATTGTAGCGACAATCGGTGTCGTACTACCTTCTTTCGTTATTGTCATACTGATTGCCTATCTTTACTTCAAGTTCCGGCAGTTGCGCTTATTTCAAGGGGTAGTCGAAGGATTACGACCAGCTGTAGTGGCCTTAATTGCCTCAGCTGGACTTACTATTTTCCTTAATGCGCTCTTTCAGACAACAGATCAGCCTTTATTGACGCTAAGCAACATTAATCTGGTGAATGTTTTACTTTTTGCTATCGGCTTCACTGGTATTCGCAAGTACCAACTATCACCGATCAAAATAATTCTCCTATGCGGTGGGCTAGGTATGATGATTTACAGTTTTATCTAAAAAGAACAGCGAAAAGGCAATGCTCACGGAATGGTAAGCATTGCCTTTTCGTATGTTTTCTTATTTTTGTAAACTTGTACTCTGGCGGTTCAATGAGCGCTCTGGACGAGATTTGTGTCCATAAATGCGCGGTAAGAACCAAGAGTCAATGAATGGTGCCGCAATATTCATTATAATAATAGCGATACCAATGGCGCCTGGGAAACCAACGGCAATACGCAAAATCCCTGTTAGGAGTCCACCGGCAATGGCAAAGACGGTTTTCCCATCCGGTGTTAATGCACCCGAACTGTAGTCAGTTGCCATATAGGTTGCGGCAAAAAATAAGGTGCCGCTCAAGGCGTGAGCCATCATATATTCCAAGTTAAATCCGGACCAGAAACAAACGACAGTCACTGTTGATAGGATAAATAAAATTGGAATCTTTGGATTAATAACGCGTCTGACGATTAAGTACGCCATTCCAATTAAGATGGCTAATTTCGATGTTTCCCCGATGTTTCCACCCATGTTGACACCGAGAAACATTTCCCATAATTCAGGAACAGCTTCGGCCACTTCAGTTGCGCCACGACTCAGATACTCAAGGGGTGTAGCCGTCGTCACATAATCGACATGATAACCGCCGTATGGGCCAGCGAAGAATCCTTTCGGCAAGACCCAATTAGCAAAAAACGGCGTAAAGAACACTTTGGCAATCACTCGGGCTGTTAAGGCTGGGTTCAAATAATTCTTCCCGAGTCCACCACCGAGCCCAAAATTCCAATGCTTAATAATAAAAACAGCGATAAAGGCCGCCACCGCAACAACCCAGAGTGGAGCTGAGATAGGAAAACTTAGCCCCAATAAAAGACCTGTCACATAAACGCTACGGTCATGAAGGGTTACCTTTTGATAGGTTAGCTTCTGATAACCATATTCTGATAGGACCGAAACAAGCAAGGCAACTCCGAGTTGGACGAATACCCACCAACCGAAGAAGTAGATGGCTGCGATAATCGGAGGGATCAAGGCAATGATTACTTCTGTCATGACTTGCTTAGATGTTCGCGGATTGCGAATATGAGGCGATGGCCCTGTCTGTAATTTACTTTCGACATCTTTGATATTGATTGTGCCTGCCATCCTTAGCCCTCCTCTGCTGCTTTAATAGCCGCTTTCGCTCCACGAATATTTTCTAATAGCGGAATCTTTGATGGACAGATGAATGAACAGTTCCCACATTCAATACAATCCATGGCGCCAAGTTCCTTCGCCTTATCAATATCCCCACGTTCAAAAGCTTCTGAAATAAGGATCGGTTGTAAACTAACCGGACAGACGTGAAGACATTCCGCACACATAATACAGTCTTGGCGCTCACCCACTTCGGCTTCTTGTGGGGTCAGAACGGTTACAGCTGTCATCCCTTTAATGATTGGAATTCCTAAGTCATCACAGGCTTTCCCCATCATTGGCCCACCAGAGAGCACTTTGCCCGGAACTGCGGTGAAGCCTCCACAATCTTCAATTAATGAATCCATTGGGGTCCCGATTTTAACTTTTAAGTTCTTCGGCTCTTTAATTGGATCTCCGGCAACTGAGACAATTCGTTCAATGAGTGGTTCACCCAATTCGCAAGCACGCCATATTTGCCGACAAGTAGAAACATTCATTAGAATGATATGATTATCTGCCGGCAATGTTCCTGGTTGAACTTCTCGCCCTGTTAAATTCTGAATTAAGTTTTTCTCTGATCCTTGTGGGTACTTAGACGGCAACGGTTGAACGGTTACTTTTTTGATGTGGGCGGTTGCTTCTTTCATGACCTTAATGGCATCTATTTTGTTGTCTTCAATTCCAACATAGATGTTAGCCAACTGCGGGTACAAGCGCTCAACGAGTTCAATACCTTGTGCAATCTCATCTGCATACTCTAACATCACACGATGATCACTTGTTGAATAAGGTTCACATTCGGCCCCATTTAGAATAATTGTATCAATCATACTACTCGGTGGAGGAGATAACTTAACCGCTGTGGGGAAAGTAGCCCCACCCATTCCAACAATACCGGCTTTACGAACGGTATCTGTAATCTCATCATTAGTTAACTCACTGGCACGACCCGGTTCAATAATAGGATCAGCCTTGGTATACTGGTAATCATTTTTGATAATAATACTATTCACTGCACCGCCACCTGCTGATGGACGTTCTTCAATCCCAATCACTTCTCCTGATACAGACGAATATACGTGAGCAGAGATGAATCCTCCTTCTTCAGCAATCTTCTGCCCAACTTTCACTTGATCACCAATCTCAACAATTGGTTCGGCTGGTGCACCGATATGCATGGAAACAGGGAACACCATAATCTTCGGTACCGATGCTTCTTCAATCGGCTTATGTTCCGTGTAGCCCTTCTTATCATCTGGGTGTGAGCCTTGTTCTTTACGCATAAATGAAAATCTCATAGCCAACATCCTTTCTAACCCTATCACTATGTACCTGATACTTCCCGTCATCTACTATATTCTCACTATTTAAAAGTATTTTTCTCAAAAAACAAATAAAACGCCTAATAATTACAGTATACCTTACTGTAATTCTAATTAAAAGAGAAAATTCAAATTTTTTTACCATTAATTTAGCGTTTAAAAAACACACAATCGCTTTGCGAAGTAGCGTAGAGAGTGGTTATACTGCATACTTGACGCAAATTGATTGTGTGATGTTATACACTATAAGGATGTTGATTAATTAGGAATAATGATATCATCCTGTTCGGCCTGTTCATCATCGTCCTTAAGTTCTCTCGGGTTAATCTCCTGCCCTGATGCATCTTCGGCATGAACAGCAACAATTAACTTATGCGGTAGGACGACAGCTGTTTCTCCCGGCTGACTAATCCAGCCGCGTCGCACACCGATTTGATCTGGACTATTATCTTCACGATTACGGATACGCTCACCATCCACTTCAATAATATTATACTGATGATCAGCTGGATGTAAGGTAAATTCTTCATGCGTCGAACCGTCTAGTGGAGTTCGGTACACTTCTTGACCATCAATCGATACAGTCGCTACAATGTTGATATCATCACCGATTCGACTAAGCTGGTAGGCATAGATCCCATGTGGAATAAATGATGCGACGAACAGTATTACTAGAATAATTACATCCAGTAGTTTCATTTTTTTGAGATTATTCCACAACTTGGTCAGCATCCGAATCTCCTCCTTCCAAAAAATATAAAAGGACATACCCACCTCACCTCAAGAAAGGCAGCTATATCCTTTTAAGCTCATTTCATTCCGTGGTCATCTTCGTTAGACTTACTCGACAAATTTTTTCTCAAATAATGGCGAGACTGGACGATCTTCATAAATACGTAAAATCGCGTGACCAATCAAGTTCCCGACTGAAATAACTTCCATCTTGTCGATTAGTTTCTCCTCTGGTAAGTAAATAGAATCGGTAATCAGAAGCTTCTCAATCGCTGAGTCACGAATCCGCTCAATCGCCGGTCCACTGAAGACAGCATGTGATCCACAGGCATAGACACACTTAGCGCCACGATCTTTTAAGGCATTCGCGGCAGCCGTCATTGTGCCGGCTGTATCAATTAAGTCATCGATCAGAATGGTAGTCTTCCCTTCCACATCACCGATAATATTCATAACTTCAGCGACGTTAGCTTTTGGACGACGCTTATCAACAATGGCAATGCTACATTTCAGGAATTCAGCCAGTTTACGTGCGCGTGTGACCCCGCCATGATCTGGTGAGACAACAACGACATCATCGCCAACAAAATCATGTTCAATAAACCAATTGGCCAAAAGCGGTGCTCCCAGTAAATGATCAACTGGAATATCGAAGAAACCTTGCAGTTGTGCTGCGTGCAAATCAAGTGTCAGTACACGATCAGCACCCGCTTCGGTAATCATATTAGCAACTAATTTCGCTGTAATTGGTTCTCTCGAGCGAGCTTTGCGATCTTGACGAGCGTAGCCATAGTACGGAATAACAACATTAATCGTCTTCGCACTTGCTCGTCGTAAAGCATCAATCATAATCAATAGTTCCATTAAATGTTGGTTAGATGGAGCAGATGTGGATTGAATAATGTAAACATGATCACCCCGAACACTTTCCTCTAGGTTAATGCGGATTTCTCCATCACTGAATGTAGTGACCGTCACGTCCCCTAACTCAACACCTACATCAGCCGCAATTTTTTCAGCTAACGGTCGGTTGGAACTCAATGAATAAATCTTCAACTTTGAATCGTGATATTTTTCGCCCATGATTAACTCCTTTTAGTCATATTTGTTACTTCTAGTGTAATGGTGTAAGCGTCTATAATCAAGTGTTATCCTTTTTAAATGAGTTACTTCTTAGATGCTGGTAAATTTTTCACGTAATCTGCTTTATTTTCTTGGCGACTACGAGCAATGGCCAATGCATCTGCTGCTACATCTTGATTAATAGTTGAGCCCGCTGCTAAGAAAGCTCCCGCCTGTACGGTTACTGGGGATACGATTGTTACATTACTTCCGATGAAGACATCTGCTTCGATAACAGAATGATGCTTGTTTATTCCATCATAGTTAGCAAAGATAACCCCACAGCTGACATTAACACGTTCACCAATTGTTGCGTCCCCAATATAGGCGTGATGCCCCGCTTTTACGCCACTCTTTAAGGTAGCGTTCTTCACTTCAACGTAATTGCCAATATGCACGTTATCTTCAAGAATAGCACCTTTACGCAAGCGACTATTCGGACCAATATCAGAATGTTGACCAACTGTTGCCTCTGTAATGTTGCTGGAGATAATCGTAACGTCATCAGCAATCTGACTATCTGTAATCACTGATCCCATCCCAATTGTCACATTACTACCGATTGTCGTCTGCCCTTTTAAGTATACACCAGGCTCAATTGTTGTGTCTGGTCCAATCTCAACGCCTGCTTCAATATAGGTAGTATTTGGATCAATTAACGTTACGCCGGCAAACATATGTTGTTGATTAATGCGCTGTTGCATCAATTGGTTAGCCTTAGCCAGAGCTGTCCGATCATTGACGCCTAAAGAATCCACCATATCAGTCATTGAATAAGCGGAAACCTTCTCGTCCTGAGCGTTTAAGATCTCAATAACATCAGGTAAGTAATATTCACCTTGTGCATTATTATTATCAACTTGCTTTAGTGCTTCGAACAACGCTTTATTATCAAAACAATAGGTTCCTGTATTGATTTCACGAACTTGTTTTTCTTCTTCCGTAGCATCTTTTTGTTCGACAATTTTTGTAACTGTTCCCTCTTCTGAACGCAAGACTCGCCCATAACTGAAGGGATCATCAGCAATTGCCGTCAAGATGGTTGCTTTCGCTCCTTCTTGTTCGTGATAGTTGTACAAGTTCTCGATAGTTTCGTTAGAGATAAGAGGCGTATCCCCGCAGATAACTAGGGTGGTCCCTTCTTTTCCTTCTAACAAGTCAGCTGCCTGCATCACAGCATGGGCCGTTCCGAGTTGCTCTTCTTGGTAAGCAAATTGCGAACGATCTCCCAGATAATCTTGGACCATCTCCGCATCAACTCCAAGAATCGAAATAATCTCTTCAGCGCCCGCTTGTGTTGCCACTTCGACTGAATAATTAACCATGGGCTGACCCATCACGGGATGAAGCATTTTATTCACTTTTGACTTCATTCGCGTCCCTTTACCCGCCGCTAAAATAATTGCAAAACGTTTCATAACTATAATTCTCCTCATTCAATTGGTTCAATATCACCTTTATTGTATCATACACTGTTCATCCTTGCATAAACAATATTGTTCGGTTCTAATCTCATTAGCCGTATTTTTTCAGCGATCTCATATGTTTATGCGTCAAAAAAGTCGCCTAGCTTCACTTGAATCGTATTTTGTTGTTCATCGACGTCGCTGATTTGGATTAATGAACGATAGTTAGCTGACACGCTCGATTTTCCGACAATATTTTCGACAACAACGGTAGTGCCGATCAAGGTAGCATTGAACTCATCTAACAAGGCACGCATCCCCTCAATCGTACCGCCACTCCGAACAAAATCATCGACCACGACTACTTTTGACCCTTCTGCTAAACTTCGCTTCGCTAATTCCATCTTCTCTACCCTAGTATGATCAGAGCCGGAGACGTAATTAACACTAACCGTACTTCCTTCTGTCACTTTTGGATCACGGGTAACAATCGTGAATGGCACATTTAAGAACCGGGCGACACTTTGGGCAATTGGAATTCCACTCGTTGCTACAGTCATTACCGTATCCACCTCTTCATCCATGTACCGGCTCGCAATCACTCGTCCAATATGATTGAGCCACTTCGGTTGTCCTAAGACGTCGGATAGATAGACAAATCCCCCTGGTAATAGGCGCTCTGACCCGTCTAATTCTTCTACTAATTCTGCAATTAGTCGATGCTGTTGTTCGCTGTCAACCGTGGGAATATAGCGCACGCCACCCGTTGCTCCGACAAAGGTTTCTAAATCGCCAATCCCTAAGCGGACAAATCGTTCCTTAATAATATTCAAGTCTTCACTGATACTGGACTTTGCCGCCTGGTATAAATCAGCAAAATAAGTCAGCGAAATAATGTCAAATGGATGCTCCAATAAATAATGAGTCATATCTACTAATCGTTCGCTTCGTTTTGCTTTCACGTATATTCTTCCTCTTCTTTTTTATAATATTCGCTTCTTCTCCATTATACACTAAATCCGGTGGCAAGTTGACTGTTTTTATCATTTCGTATACTCATGAATGGCAGATTTCCTACTCAAGTTCTACTAATAAATCACTGACTTCAATCGGATCACCCGCGGAAACATAGACATGCTTGACTGTGCCTGATGTATTGGCTCGAATTGTGGTTTCCATCTTCATCGCTTCGGTAATTACAACAGGTTGACCTTTCTCAACCGTGTCACCTGCCTGCACCAAGACTTCTAGAATACTTCCTGGCATCGTTGCTCCTAAGTGATGTTTATTGGATGGCTCAGCTTTTTTGTTTACAGCTTGCGTACTGGTAATCGAATGGTCCTTCACTTGAATTTCTCGCGCTTGTCCATTCAGGTTGAAGTATAAGGTCACCATCCCATTCGGATCCGGCTCACTGATTGAATTCAAGGAAATAATTAAGGTTTTCCCTTTTTCAATCTTCACTTCGATCTGCTCACCACGTCGCATACCGTAGAAGAACGTTAAGGAATCCATCTTCGTTACATCAGCGAAGCGTTCATATAAGTCCTCATAATCTAAGAATACTTGCGGATACATGATATAGCTCAACACTTCTTCTTCGGTTACTTGACGGTTCAACTTCTCTGCTAATTCAGACTCGACCTTGCTGAAATCAACCGGCTCCAACAAATCACCCGGTCGTTCAGTAATGGCTTCTGTCTCGCCTAAGATAATTTGTTGTAATTCTTCTGGGAAGCCGCCAGCAGGTTGCCCTAACTTGCCACTGAAGAAGTCAATGACCGATTGTGGATAAGTTAAGCTACGACCTTTTTTGTACACATCCGCTTCGGTTAGATTATTCTGAACCATGAATAGTGCCATATCGCCGACCACTTTGGATGATGGCGTCACTTTCACGATATCACCAAACATTTGGTTAACTGTCGCGTACATATCCTTGATTTCGTCCCACTTATCTTCCAGACCGACGCTTTTGGCTTGTTGCTTCAAGTTCGTATACTGTCCACCTGGCATCTGATGCTTGTATACCTCGGTTGCTGTACTTGAGATCCCTTCTTCAAAAATACGGTAAAATCCTCTAATATCTTGCCAGTAACGGTTTATCTGCTCCACATTCTCGATATCTAAGTCTGGCTCCCGCTCAGAATTTTCCAAGGCGTAGTATAGACTACCTATTGAGGGTTGACTAGTCATTCCACTGAATGCATTAAGTGCAACATCAACGATATCAACGCCAGCTCTGGCTGCTGCTCCATACGTGTAAATCCCATTTCCACTCGTATCATGCATATGCAAGTGAATCGGCAAATCAACTGCTTCTTTCAACATACTGATCAGTCGATAAGCTGCATCTGGTTTCAAGAGACCACTCATATCCTTAATCGCAATCATATGCGCCCCGAGTTTCTCCAGTTCTTGAGCTAATTCCTTATAATAATTCAACGTATATTTAGTCTCGCTGGCACTGTTCAAGTCTCCGGTATAACAAATCGCTGCTTCGGCAATTTTTTGATTATCACGGACGAATTGAATACTTTTTTCCATCTGTGGGATCCAGTTCAGGCTATCAAAAATACGGAAAACATCAATACCATTCTTGGCTGCTAAGCGGATAAATTCTTGTAAGACATTATCCGGATAAGCTGCATAACCGACACCATTCGAACCTCGGAATAACATTTGAAGCAAGGCATTCGGCATCAATTCACGTAATTTGCGCAGACGCTCCCATGGGTCTTCAGTTAAAAAGCGATAGGCCACATCGAAGGTCGCTCCACCCCACATCTCATGGGAGAAAACATTGGGGAGCGCTTGGTTCGTCTGCCGGGCAATATTGAACATATCATATGAACGCATCCGTGTAGCGATCAAACTTTGGTGCGCATCACGGAAGGTCGTATCCGTCAGCATTAATTTTTTCTCTGCACTTACGCGACGGGCTACCGCTTCAGGTCCTTCTGTTTCCAATACGTATTTCAACGAATCTGGATGCGGTAAGTTTTCGCCCGGTTTCAACAGGCTCAATTCTTCAGGCATTCGCGGTGCTGATAGACGTGGCTTATCAATGTTGCCGACACCAGGGAAGCCATTGACCGTCACATCAGAAATATATTTCAATGTCTTGTTCCCGCGGTTACGATTCTTCGGAAAGACAAATAATTCTGGTGTATTATCAATAAATTTTGTCGTCACATCACCACTGATAAACGTTGGATGGTGAATAACATTTTTTAAGAACGCAATATTGGTCTTCACTCCACGAATACGGAACTCCTTCAAGACCCGCGCCATCTTCTGACAAGCAAGATCAAAGGTTCGCCCATGAACGCAAGCTTTCACTAACAGCGAATCAAAGTAAGGTGTCACAACCGTCCCAACAAAGCCATTCCCCGCATCAAGACGCACGCCAAAGCCACCCGGTGAACGATACGTATTGATCTTACCCGTATCAGGCAAGAAATCATTCTCTGGATCTTCTGTTGTCACACGACATTGAATGGCATAGCCATTCAAATTGACGTCCTCTTGTTCGGGTAATCCCATCTCTTCATGCAAGGACAAACCTTGCGCAATTTGAATTTGAGACTGAACAATATCAATATCTGTGATCATCTCTGTAATGGTATGCTCAACTTGAACACGTGGGTTCACTTCAATGAAGAAGAACTCCGATCCTTCGACTAAGAATTCAACTGTTCCTGCATTTAAGTAATTCACATGCTGCATCACTTGAACAGCCGCTTGACAGATTTGCTCCCGCAAGTCATCCGGTAAGTTGACACTCGGCGCGAGTTCGACAACTTTTTGATGACGACGCTGAATCGAGCAATCTCGTTCGTATAAATGCAAAATATTCCCGTGTGCATCACCTAAAATTTGCACTTCAATATGTTTCGGGTTTTCTATAAAGCGCTCAACATAAACATCTGCCCGACCAAAAGCAGCCTTCGCTTCAGACTGAGCACGAGAGAAGCCTTCCTTCACTTCTTCTGGTGTACGCGCCACCCGCATCCCGCGACCACCACCACCAAGCGCTGCTTTCATAATAACCGGATAACCCGCCTCTTCTGCAAACGCTAATACATCTTCTACTTGATCCAAAGCACCATCTGTTCCTGGAATTGTTGGAATTCCTGCTGCCAGAGCAACCGCTTTTGCTTTTAACTTATCCCCAAACATATCCAAATGTTCCGACTTAGGCCCAATGAAAGTAATGCCTTCTTCTTCACAACGACGAGCAAACTCCAGATTTTCGGACAAAAATCCATATCCCGGGTGAATTCCATCTACCCCAATATCTTTTGCTAAGGCAATAATGCCTTCAATATCTAAGTATGCATCAATCGGCTTCTTCCCTTCACCGATGAGATACGCCTCATCTGCTTTAAAGCGGTGCACGGACTGTTCATCTTCAGCCGCATAAATACCAACCGTTTGGATATCGAGTTCGGTTAATGCTCTAAAAATTCGAATCGCGATTTCGCCACGGTTTGCAACTAATACTTTCTTCATCATCATACTCCATTCTACAATACAGCTTGATTCATTTATTTATCGATCATTTACAAACGTACATCACTTCAATTATAACAGATATGAGCTAAAAATATAGGTCCGACTTATCTTTCTCCTCAAAAAATCTGCCCTCTAGAAAAAAATCTATTTTTCTGCTTTTGGGTATTGCTTTCTACTTCTGGGCACTGTATACTAGATTAACAAACTAAATATGAGTACGGGAGTAACTGACAGATAAACAATTCAAGCTTATCTGTGCCAACACCACCAACCGTAGCACTTGATGCTGCTGGTGTTGGATTAAATAGTGAGACGTATGTGGGATGTAGTAAGTTATATTTCCACATGCGTCTTTTTTTGAAAAACGTACTCAAAAAAGGAGAGAAATTATGTCAACACCTGTCTATCAACAATCAATCGATGAGCTCAAAGAACAGCTGAACGCCTCAGAACACGGCCTAAGTGCCAAGGAAGCGGCCCAGCGATTAGAACAATACGGACTTAATGAAATTAGTCAAGGAGAGAGAAAGCCGCTCTGGCAACTCTTCCTGTCTAACTTCAAAGATCCAATGGTGATTGTGCTTCTCATCGTTGCCGTGGTCCAGATCGCACTCGGTGATATTATTGAGTCGAGCGTTATCTTAGGGATTGTTATCATTAGCGCTATTGTCACCGTTATTCAAGAACGAAAAGCGGAAGATTCACTGGAATCACTGAAAAACCTCTCAGCCCCAACCGCTACTGCCTTGCGTAACGGAACTTATCAAAAAATCGAAGCCAAAGATGTTGTCCCTGGCGATATTATTTCGCTTGAAGTTGGAGACTACATTCCCGCTGACGGCCGCTTACTCGAAGCACAAACCTTACAAGTAGAAGAAGGTGCCCTCACCGGAGAATCCATCTCTGCTTCAAAAGAAGTTACCCAATTCGATGAAGAGATGCCGCTTGGTGATCGATCGAATATGGTCTTCTCTAGCACATTAGTTACTAATGGCCGCGGCGAATTTCTAGTCACTAGTACCGGACTAGAGACTGAAATGGGTAAAGTCGCTCAGCTTATTCAATCAGCGAAAGCGAAAGAAACCCCACTGCAGCGCAAATTAGCTGATTTCAGTGTCAAATTAGGCTGGGGAATCTTAGCCTTATCTGTTCTTATTTTTGCCCTGTCTGCCTTCCGTGCATTTAGCGGTGGCGTCACTGATGTTACGGGTGAACTCATTAATTCCTTTATGTTTGCTGTGGCCGTAGCTGTGGCTGCTATTCCGGAAGCTCTACAATCTATTGTTACAATCGTCTTATCTACGGGTACGAACAAGATGGCTGATCGTCATGCCATTATTCGTCAATTACCCGCTGTCGAAACGCTAGGCTCCGCTTCTATTATTTGTACAGATAAGACCGGAACCTTAACCCAAAATAAAATGACGGTTGTGAATTCCTACTTAGCAGGAGAAGACGAGCCATTCCATGGTGAGCCAGAAGACTGGTCCGATACAGCAACCCTCTTAATGAATATAGCCGTTCTAGCGAATGATTCCTATATTACTGAAGACGGCGAAACAGCCGGTGATCCCACTGAAGCGGCACTTATATTGCATAGTAATGACTCTGGCCAGCCGTATGACGAAATCCAGCGCCACTACCCACGTATTGCCGAACTACCTTTTGACTCGGACCGAAAATTAATGTCTACTTTACACAATATTGACGGCCGACAATTTATGCTGACAAAGGGAGGTCCTGATGTCATCTTCCGCCGCAGTGCCAAAGTCTTGATTAACGGTGAAGTGAAGCCACTAACCCCAGAAGCATTAGCGTCCTTCCAAGCACAGAATGAAACATATTCTGAAGAAGCCAAACGCGTATTAGCCTTCGCTTACAAACCGGTTGATCATTCGACACTTGAATTAGATGATGAGCACGACTTAATCTTAGTCGGACTCATGGCTATGATTGATCCTCCGCGTGAAGAAGTCGCTCAAGCAGTGGCCCAAGCTAAAGGAGCTGGTATCCGTACAATTATGATTACCGGTGACCATAAAACAACTGCCCGTGCGATTGCTGAGAATTTAGCTATCTTCTCAGAGGGGGACTTAGCCCTAACCGGACGAGAATTAGATGCCTTAAGCGATGCTGAATTAATGGAAAAACTAGAGCGTATTTCTGTTTATGCGCGTGTCTCGCCTGAGAACAAAATTCGTATCGTCAACGCTTGGCAAGAGAAAAATAAAGTCACTGCAATGACTGGAGATGGTGTGAATGATGCGCCAGCCTTGAAGAAAGCAGATATCGGTATTGCCATGGGATCAGGAACAGATGTTGCCAAAGATGCCTCAGCTATGATCTTAACGGATGATAACTTTGTCTCGATTGTAGGAGCAGTTGAAGTGGGCCGTAATGTCTACAACAATATTAAGAAATCAATTTCTTACTTGTTCTCTGGTAACTTAGGTGCAGTGGGAGCTATTATATTTGCCCTTATCTTCAACTTAGCTAATCCGTTCACCGCCTTACAACTTCTATTTATTAACTTAGCGAACGATGCCTTGCCTGCTATTGCCTTAGGACTTGAACCATCTGAAGATCATGTCATGACTGAAGCACCACGCGATCCGGATGAAGGAATCTTCGCTGGAGGAACCTTGCAGAATGTTATCTTCCGTGGGGTTACCATTGCTATCTTTGTCATTATCGCACAATTGATCGGTAGCCGAACTTCGGTTGAATTAGGCGTTGCTATGGCTTTCTCAACACTTATCTTGTCGCGAACATTCCAAGTTTTCCCAGCCCGTTCAACGAAAAAGACCGCTTGGGAATTAGGACTCTTCTCGAACAAGTGGGCTATTTTAGCCTTTGTCGTCTGTATTGGACTCTATTCAATCACACTACTACCGTTCACACGTGAAATTTTCAGTATTCCAGCGAGCTTCAGTGCAACCGAACTATTCATCTCACTTGGTCTAGCTCTCAGCACAACAGCAATCACAGAACTAAAAAAACTATTTAGCCGATAATCTGACAAATTAATTGATTATAAAAAATATGCCTATTGATGCTATTATTCACAATTTTGCTCCAATATGGTATAATAAGGATAAGAATTTAAGAAGGAGTGATTCATATGAGTACTGATTGCAACAAACACTCACACCATGACCATGAACATTCTCCAGAATGTGGACACACACGGATTAAACACGATGATCACACCGATTATGTTCACGATGGCCACTTACATCATAAACACGGGGAACACTGGGATGAATGTAAAATTCCTGTCAGTGACAAAAATCCTGATGAATGTCATCCAGTTGATACTGACTGTGACCATTCTGAAGACTGTGAGCATGAACAAGTGCCACACGGTGATCACACCGATTACCTTGTTGACGGTCGTTTGCACCACAAACATGGTGACCACATCGATGACCACGGACCGGTTGACGTCATTGAAGACTAATCTACAACTAGGTTAATCACTTGCACCAACTTCCTACTCTACTTTCTGGTGGATAAGAAGTTGGTGCTTTTTTATGCTGGTGAATGCTCACTAGCCATCTGAATCGCGACCCTATCTCTTGCAATACGTCAATCTACCTGATACAATTGCACCAACACTATAATGGGAAAATTAATCTATCATAGACCAAAATAGACTGAGTGCTAGAACAAGGAGTGATCTACAATATGTTTTGGCTAAACCTTATTCTAAGAAACTTAACCGCTTTCTTCATAGTAGAAGGGATGACTTCTTTATCCGGACACAAACATAGGTGGTGGATCACACTTTCGATAACAACATCACATTACGTCACGAAATGGTATTTCGATAAACGCAGAGAAGAAAAACATTATGATGAAACATGGGAAGAATGGAAAAAAAGAAATGGTCAAGTCTAACGTTTCCCTAGAATGAAAAATCAGCACAGTAAAAAAGTAGCCTCCTTTTTAGGGGCTACTTTTTTACTATGCTTTTTATCTACTTAGTTTTCTTGATATAATGCTTCGGTTTGTTTTTGTAGAGTATCAAGTGCGTCTTGTGGCTTGTTACCAGAGATTGTAACGGATTCCATGGCATCAATTGTGTTCTGGCGGAACGTGCTGTAATTAGCAAATGTTTGGCTTGCCATACCGTAATCAAGCATTTCAGTTGGTGCTTTATACGCTGGATTCTCTTCTAAGAATTTTTGGTAACTGTCAGACTCTAATGCTGATTGACGAACAGGTAAGTAACCTGTTGCTTCAGCCCACTGTGCAGAATTCTCAGGTTCTAATAAGAACTTCATAAACTCAACAAATGCTAGCTGTTCTTCTGCTGATGCTGATTGGAATAAACCTAAGTCATTCCCCGCGAATAAAGCAAGCTCCGTATCGTTGTATGTTGGGATTGGTGCTGTTGACCAATTAATTCCTTCAGCTGCTGGGGCAACGTGAGCTGTTCCAGCTGATGAACCAATATAGACTGCTGAAGCTCCATTACCAAATGGCCCTGACATGTAACCATCTTCACCTGCTGTACGCGCATATCCTTCGTCAAGCATTGTTTGGATCATCTCGAGTGGTTCCACTGCTTCTGGTGTGTTCAACTCAGCCACTTCCCCATCAGCAAATTTTGAGCCATTCTGACGAGCTAATGTTTCCCACTCCATCTCAATACCGTTCTCTAATCCTAAAGCAACCGCATCTGAATTAGCTTCAGCCATTTTTTGGCCTAATGCAACAAGGTCATCCCATGATTTCGGTACTTCGGCATCATGTTCGTCAAGTAAATCTTGGTTATAGAACATCACACGAACGGATTTTGAGAATGGTAAGGCAAAACGTTCGCCTTGGTAAAGTGAACTATCTAAGAATCCTTCATAAATATCATCTAATGTTTCTTGTTCTAGACCGCGTTCAGTCAAGTACTCATCTGTTAATGGAACTAAGATATCATTAGATGCTAATTCTGGTACATCTGTTGGGGTTAACTGAGTCATTGTTGGCAAATCACCCGATGTCGCAGCTGCCTTAATTGACTGGTTCAAGTCATCGTAGCTTCCTTGTCCTTGTTCATTGACGGTCACCATGTCTTGTGACTCATTGAATTTATTCACAAGTTCCGTTAATGCTTCTTGGTGTGGCCCATTCATCGCGTGCCAGAACGTAATTTCAACCGGTTCAGATAATTCAGTCACAGCTGCTTGGTCATCTGTTCCTGCTGAAGTGTCCTTCCCACTATCTGCTGAATCCCCATTACCACAAGCTGCTAACAATGCTCCCGCTGACATCATTGCAAGTGACATTTTTGCCAATTTCTTAAAATCCATACTCCACATACTCCTTTGATTTAATTAAAGTGTCTATCGACAAGTATAATATACCATACATGACTGGCTAAAATAAACTATTTTTTCACAAAAGATTGACTAACCTTTCACCCCGGTATTAGAAACCCCTTGAATAATATATTTCTGTAAAATAATGTAAATAATAATCATTGGGACGACTACAATCGTCGCAGCGGCCATTAGTAATTCGAAATACGTTCCCGCTTCAGTCGTGAAGGCCTGCAAACCAACTGGCAGTGGACGTAGTGATGTTTCGTTCGTTACAATAAGTGGCCATAAGAACGCATTCCAGCTGCTAATTGCTTTTAGAATCGTTACTGCTACAACACTGGACTTCGAGAGTGGGACTAAAATTTGCCATAAGAACTTAAAGTCACTCGTCCCATCAACTTTTGCCGCATAGTACAGCTCTTTCGGTACCGCTTCGAAGTTTTGCTTTAACATAAAGACTGAGAACACACTAGCCAAGAATGGAATAATCATCGCTCCATATGTGTTGATCAAGTCCAACTTCGAGAGTGTCAAGTAGTTAGGAATCATGAGTAACTCGAATGGTACCATCATCGTCGCAATTAAAATCGTAAATAAGACATTTTTTCCATAAAAATTCATCTTCGCAAAGGCAAAGGCCGCCAAAATTGATGTAACTAATTCTCCCACAGTTGTTGCTGCGGTAATAAGCAAACTGTTGAGGAAGTATCGGCCGAACGGAGCCACTTCCAATGCTCGCTCATAGTTACTCCATCGCAAGCTCTCTGGGAACCAAACAGGTGGAGTCGCTACCGCTTCTGCGCCTGTCTTCAGGGAGGTTGCAATCATCCAATAAAACGGTAAAATCATCGACAAGGACCCAATAATCAAAATAATATATGATACAATTTTTAACATATTGACTCCAGCTGTTGCATGCTGTTTTCGTTCACCTAAAAATCCTGATTTAAACATGTCCGTCTCCTCTCCTAGTACTGCATGAATCGCTTATTGAACCACATTTGGATCAATGTGAACGATAAGATAATTAAGAATAAAACCAAACCGGCTGCACTCGCTACTGCATAGTTGCTTTCAACATAAAATTTGTCAAAAATATAGTACACAACTGTTAGAGCAGAATTAGCTGGGCCTGGTCGTCCATTAAAGAGCGCAAATACTTGATCAAATACTTTAAAACTGCTAATCACACCCATCACGGACACTAAGAACATGGTCGGGCTGAGCAGCGGCAAAGTAATGTTGGTGAATCGTTGCCACGGACGAGCTCCATCGACTTTTGCTGCTTGATAATAGGTCTCATTGATATTGCTTAAGCCCACTAAAAATAAAATAATGTTAAAGCCTAGCCCTTTCCATACAGACATAATCACTAGTGCAGTCATCGCATACTTCGGATCGGTTAAAAATTGAATACTATTAAATCCAAATAATCCTAAGAAATAATTAATCAATCCATATTGTGAGTGATACAACCAGCGCCACACGATGGATACCGCAACCGTTGAAGTAACGAACGGTAAGAAATAAATCGAGCGGAAAAAGCCTTGTAAGAAATCAATCGAATGCAACATCAAGGCAATTGCTAAAGAAATAATAATCGAAATAGGCACTACGCCTAAGACAAAAATAAATGTATTGCGCACCGCTAACCAAAATTGTGGATCGCTAAACACTGTCTTAAAGGCATCTAATCCATACGCATTCACTTCTTGCTTGAAGAAGTTATAATCCGCCCAAAAACTCATCTCAAAAGAACGAAAAATAGGATATAAGTTAAACGTTCCAATAATCAAGAGCATCGGCAGTAAATAAAGTAACGCTTGTAAGGTTCGCTTTATGGTTGGTCGTTCTTTCATACGTGGTCACCTACTTGCATCTGAATGGCAATACCCGCTTGATCGAAATAGTGAACCTTCTGTGGATCAATCCCCATCATGACACGCTCACCGACTTCAGGGATACGATCAATATCAGTCGCCACAATATGGGCATTATCTTTTGTCAAGTGAAGGGTTGTGTCTTTCCCTACACGTTCTACATGATCAACCGTCGCCTCAAACACTGACTGGCTTTCGTCACTCACTACAGATAAATCCTCGGCACGTAACCCTAACGTGGCAACCCGCGCTTCTAGAGCTGCAGACAACCCTAAGTTCGTAAGTAAATCAGCATGTTCAGCTGCCTGAAGTGTATTAATAACAGGTGTCCCGATAAATTTCGCCACAAATAAGTTCGATGGCTTCTCATAAAGTGTAATCGGATCTGTATATTGTTGTAAGTTCCCATCATGCAAGACCATTACCTCATCAGAAATACTGAGTGCCTCTTCTTGATCATGCGTCACAAAGACGGTGGTGACGCCCGTTTCTTGTTGGATCCGGCGAATTTCTTGACGCATCTCTATACGAAGTCGTGCGTCTAAATTCGACAGAGGCTCATCCATCAATAGAATAGATGGTCGCTTCGCTAATGCCCGCGCAATCGCAACACGCTGCTGTTGTCCACCTGAGAGCTCTTTTGGTTTTTTATCTGTATGTTCATCAATATGAACTAACTTAGCTAATTCAAGCGCTCGTTCGCGTCGCTCCGCTTTTTTCACACCTAGCATCTTCAAGGGGAACATAATATTCTCCAATACCGTCAAATGCGGGTAGAGTGCGTAGTTTTGAAACACCATGCCGACTTTTCGCTTCACTGCATCGTGCTTCGTTACTTGCTGATCTCCGAAGTAGATCTCTCCTTCAGTTGGGAACGTTAATCCTGAAATTAACATCAATGTTGTTGACTTCCCACATCCACTCGGCCCTAAGATGGATACGAGCTTCCCTTCTGGGATTTTAAAATTAATATCACGCAAGACCTCTTTCGTCCCATCGAAGCTCATCCGAATATTATCAAATTTGACTTCCACACCAGTCACTCCTTCTCATTATTCACTACATGTAGGTTAAAAATAACCTCACCTTACGAAGATTTTTTCTCTCCTCATCCATTATAAAATTTACGGCCATTTTTTACAATAGTTGATTAAAAACCTCAACATAATCTATCATTATTAACAGAAAAAAGTAGCTCACTCCCAACTTATCTCGGAAGTAAGCCACTCATTTAAGTTACACAGTTAGTTCACTTGTATTGGCTAGCTTAATGATGCCCAATACGCTTGCCGGCAATACGCCCAAAGGTAATAATATCCGTAATGGCGTTACCTCCTAGACGGTTGGCTCCTTGAATAACACCGGTTAATTCCCCAGCAGCATATAAATTCTTAATCGGCTCACCTGATTCATTCAATACCTCAGCATGCTCATTAATCACTAATCCACCCATTGTATGGTGTACTGATGGAGCCGCCTTCTGGAAATAGAATGGCGCATCTTTAATCGGAGCTAAGCCTTTTCGGTGATTGAAGTCTGGATCTTCCCCAGATTCTGCGTAGGCATTAATCTTCTCGACTGTCTCCATGAACTGTTCAACCGGAATATCCCAGTATTCTGCTCCTTCTTCTAATGTATCGGCTACATAGATCAGATCCTGTTCTTGCAGTTGTTCCAGCTCGCGTTGGTGAGCTTCAAGCGTTCCCGTCTCTTCACCTAATGTCTGGTCCCAGACTTGATACGCGTAGCCACCTGTTTGATCAATAATCGCTTTTGAGATAACATCGCGTCGTTCTAATTCTTCGACGAATCGCTCGCCTTCTTGATTAATTAACGCAGCACCATCGAAGCGACTATCCGCTAAAAGCGAGATTTCCCCTGTTTTTGGATTGGATACTGGGTAAGTTTGGATATGTTCCAAGTTATCGACAGTTGCGCCAACTTCTTGTGCCATAATAATGCCGTCGCCTGTCGCACCAGGAGAGTTCGTTGTCCCATAACGGTCGTCGTATTCTTCGTTAGCTTCTGTCCGCATTTCAACATTTGAACCAAAGCCACCCGTTGTTAGAATAACCCCTTGTTCTGCATTGAAGGTGACTTCTTGGCCATGATTAGTTGCCACCACACCACTAACCGCATCATCTGTTGTCAGTAGGGACTGAGCTTCTGTCTCGGTATAAATATCAATACCTAGCTCATCTGCTTTCGCTTCCATCTTGTCGATTAGTTCCTGACCGGTGTGACCGACTGGAATAAGTGCCCGCTGGAAACTGTGGCCACCGAATTGGAATAATTGATCGTCTAAGAACTCAACGTTCACTTCATCTTTTAACCACTCAGCGGATGCTAAGGCACTATCAGCCATTAAGCGGACTAATTCTGGGTCTCCTTCATTATTACCGCCTTCCATCGTATCTTCATAATAAATATCAGTACTATCTCCGTCGATCCCTAACTTCTCTTGTACCCAGTTGCCCGGTGCATTCATCTCACCACCAGAAATCAACGTATTCCCACCGGTCACTGGCATCTTCTCGATAATAGTGACCGAATACCCTTGTTCTGCTGCTTCAATCGCTGCACTGAAGCCTGCTCCACCTGCTCCGACCACTACCACATCATACGTATATTCTTCATCCAATTGCCCCGTCTGACTATCGGATGCCTCAGATTGATCGGTTACTTCCGTTAATTCAACATTATTCTCGTCCAAAGCATTAGTCACCGAATTAATATAGCCTTCACTGGTCATGGTTGACCCTGAGACAGAATCAACTTCCGTAGAGTTGCGTGCAATCATCTCTTCACGCAACTGTTCATAAACTGGCTCAGCCAATCGTTCCGTCTCACTACTTTCAACAACATCAATAGCTTTTATTTTTCCATCTTCTATCGTTACTTTAGTTACAATATTGCCATTACGTCCTTCTCCGGCCCCTTTATAGACACCGGATTCTCCCGCTACATCACTGGCTGTATCACCTGTCGTCTGACACCCTACTAATACCAAACCACTTGCTACTAATAAAGCTGCTGATTTAAAATTTATCCGTTTCATTATTACACTCCTTATAATATTTATTTATAGTATAACATATTTTGTTTTGTTTGTGAAATTACTCACTGAAAAATAGTTTTATTCTATTTTTTTAACTTATTATGTTAATAAAAAAAGACCGAGATTTCTCTCAGCCTTAGTATTTATTCTATTTTATTGAGTTGAGTAGATCCTGTCCAATTCAGAGTGAATGACTTGGAAGTTAGATGTCGCCGTCACTTGCACGGGTGTATGCTCAGCGATATAGTCAGCAATTAATTCGGTCATTGGAACAGTCACTTCGCGTACAATTTTATCCGCACTAAACATGGTATAATCGCCACCACCTACTGCTCGGTAAAGATTGACCGCTACTTCTAATGTCTGATCAGGTTTAATCGGTTCCCCGTGATAATGAAGGGTCGTAATGCGATCTCCCACCGGCTGCGCCATATCAATGGTGTACTGTACACCCGCATACATATCATAATTATATGGCTTCGGTTTCGGATCACACCATGCGGGATTAATGCTCAGTTGACCTGCATCATCAACCACATAATATTCAGCTGATTGTTCCAGGGCAGCTTTCAATTCTGCGCCGGTCAATTCCGCCACCGCGATCGTATTCGGGTAAATATAATTCGTCACAATATCACGCGTGGTCACTTCTTCAGCAAGTCCCCGTACATCATCACGGAAAATACTGGTTCCAGAAATATCCACCTGACCATAAGCCATCTGCACTTGATTAATGAAGTCCACATAGGCATGACCTGTTAGTCGTGCTTCATGGGCATCTTCGATTAATAAGTTGCCTTCAACCCGTCCTATCGGTTGATCCAGCCACTCATTCACTGCTTGATGAAGTGGCTCGGCTTTAGACTGCAAGGCATCATCAATCGGCGTTGTCTCCTCAACCGGAAGCAATTCAGGAATGGCATCTTCCAAATGTAATCCCGTCTCACTCTCAGAAAAATGAAGGGTTACTTTTCCGAGATAACTTCCTTTATGACCAGGCATCACAATCGGTGTTCCGTCCACCACTTGGGCATAATGATTATGCTGGTGGCCTGTCAATAAGACATCAATATCAGCCACTTCTTCTAACAAACGAATCCCTTCATTTTCGCCATTTTGTACTTCGGTCTCTTCTCTAGTGTCCAAATCTTTTTCGAATCCGCCATGATAACTGACAATCACGACATCCACTTGCGCTCTTAATTCAGGGATAAAGTGCTTAGCCATCTCAACAGCTGACTTAAAGGTCAACCCCTCATAATGACTCGGATGCTCCCAGTGCGGGATATGTTGCGTTGTTAGCCCCAAAATCCCACAACGAATGCCATCTTTTTCAATAATCTCATACGGCTTACCCAATGCTGGACTCCCCGTCTCATCTAATATATTCGCCGATACAATCGGATGATTCAGCTGTTCAATCGCCCGTTTTAAATAAGGCAGACCATAATTAAACTCATGATTCCCCACAACACCTACATCATACGGTAGCTCATTGTAGAGACGGATTAATTCATCTGGTACATCATGCTCTTTTTTGACATAATAGCTGAGCGGTGACCCTTGTAAAATATCTCCATTATCAATCAATAACGATGGACCATCCAAGGTTGCTACTTCTTGTTGGTACAACTGAGCAATTTTCAACAACCCGAATGGCTGATTTTCTTCTTTTTGTTGGTAATTTGATGGGTAAATGTAGCCATGAACGTCACTGGTTTCAAAAATGGTTAAAGTTTTCATTCGCATAATCCTTTCGCTAAATCATAAGAGTGTTGACAACTCGGCATAAATGGTTGTAGACCAATTGCTTCTAACGCCTGCTCTAAGCGCTCGGGATTGAACGTATGCCACGGAATTGTCCACGTCGCATCAACGGTTTTAGCAATGGTTAAAATATCTTCCGGTGTCGCATGACCACTGACCGCAAAGCGTTGAAATTCAAACCCTGCTGCCTCCACTTGGCTCAGCATCTGCGCATATTCAGGGTCATAATCTCCCAGAGGTGTCCCATTACTATGCAAATATAAACCCGCACCTATTTCCGCTAAGCGATCTATATGAGCATAACTATTTTGCAAAATAAACTTAGATGGCTGAGCTAATATCTCATCTCTCACTGCGGGACTCCATTCCACAATCTTCTCATCCGGGTAAAACGCACGAACAAGCTGGGCAATGGCTGTTTCCATCACGAAGGTCTTATCCAATTGCTGCGCCGCCCGATGAAGTGCGACAATTCGCTCAATATTTCGTTCATATAAGTTGATTGCTATCAGTTGATCTTGTTGTTTTAAGAGTTGCTTAAATTCCGCAACTAAGGCTGCTTCGGAAGCCAAATAAAGCCGTGACTTATTCGATTCTTCTTGGCTGTCAACCTTGCCTTCATCAGTGCCTTTGGAATAAGTTGTCCCTTCGATTAGTAAAATATCCGGTTGCCACTCATGAGCTGCTCGCGCCCAATCCAGCACATCCTCCGGCGACGTACCATGTAAGCGGAAATCACCTGAATGAATCAGCTTAGCATCCGGTGTTTCTAACCAAATCGATGCAACTCCCGGCACATCATGATCACTCTTCTTCAGACAAAAAGAAATATCTTCAACGTCAATCCACTCATCTTCATTCACTGGAACCATCTGACAAGCAGGGAGTTGTTCCAGTCCTAATTGAATAAGCTGCTGATATAAGCGCCAAGTCGATTCACTCATATAAACCGTCGCATCACTCGGCAAATAAATTAACCCACCCATATGATCAATATGTAAATGTGACAAAATAACAATCAGCGGCCGTTGATCCGTCTGACGATCCGCTAAAGTAACACGTTGAAATTGATCTGTTTCAAATACTCCCTCTATTCGAGGCAGTGACCCAGCCAACAGATGTTGTTCCAAGTCACTCATCTGGTGCTCATCTGATGCATCTGAATTGCCAATTCCCACCCCAAAATCGGTCAACACGCGCACACGCTCTGTTGCTATTTCAACAATATTACCACCTATTCGCTCTAACCCACTATGAATCGTCATCCAACTCATTACAATCGCTCCCTTTCGTATGACAGTCTATTTTAACAAGAAATACCGCCTACGTCAACGGTTGACACAGCTTGAATCAGAATCTGTCTCCAGCCCATATTAACGCTAAATTTGTGGTATACTAGCTTAAAACAGACAGATGAAAGGAGTCCAATCTATGCGACTTGATCAATTGCGTTATATCGTTAAAGTCGTTGAATGTGGTTCGATCACCGAAGCGGCTGAACAATTATTCATGAGCCAACCTAGTCTATCCGCAGCCATTAAGCAATTAGAAGAGGAAATGGGGATTACGATCTTTAATCGGTCTAACCGCGGTGTCTCTCTGTCAGTCGATGGGACCGAGTTTCTGGCCTATGCTCGCCAAATTTTAGAACAGACAGACTTAATGATTGATCGCTATCATAGTGAGAAGCCCGCCAAAAAGTTGCTTGCTATCTCCACACAACATTATGCCTTCTCGGTTAATGCTTTCGTCCAGCTACTCAAGAACTTAGAATTGGAAGAATATGACTTCACATTACGCGAAACGCGAACCTATGACATCATTGCTGATGTGGCTGAATTTAGAAGTGATATCGGGATTTTATACTTAAGTGATCACAATGAGCGGGTCATTCGCAAATTATTAAAGGAACGCGGCTTGACCTATCACGCCCTATTCGAAGCCTCGCCGCATGTCTTTGTTACCCGCACTCACCCACTTGCTCATCGCAAAAGTGTTGATCCACAAGACTTAGCCCCCTATCCCTTCTTAGCCTTCGAGCAAGGTGAGATGAATTCTGGTTACTTCGCCGAAGAAGTAGTCCAATTATCGAAATTATCGCAGACGATTCATGTCAGTGACCGGGCAACTATTTTTAATTTAATTATTGGATTGAATGGTTATACGATTAGTTCTGGTATTTTAAGTACTGATTTGAACGGGGAAGATATTATCTCGATCCCCTTGAATGTCGATACTACGATGCGCTTAGGCTGGATTTCCAATGATAAAGCCAAACTGACTTCTGTCGCTCGCGTTTACATCCATCAATTACAAAAAATCATTGAATCTTATGGCTACACCACCCACTAAAAATGCCAAATCTGCTAGGTGACAGACTTGGCATTTTTTATACATTAGACAATATTTTTGATTGCACGATAAATATTTTTGGCAATATAGGAATTATTCATCGTATACAGATGAATCCCGTTCACATCTTGCGCTAAGAGATCGATAATTTGATCCACTGCGTAAGCAATTCCCGCATCTAGCAAAGCTTTCGGATTATCTCCGAAGCGGTCAATAATTGATACAAATTTCTTCGGTAGATTCGCCCCAGTCAGTTGAATCATGCGTTCGATTTGTTTCTTACTCGTGACTGGCATAATGCCTGCTGATATCGGTTGATCGATCCCGACGATATTAGCACGTTCTCTAAAACGATAAAAATATTCATTATCTAAGAACAATTGCGTGACGAATGCATCCACCCCAGCATCTGCCTTCCGCTTCAAATGCTTCACATCTTCGACAATAGAAGCACTTTGCGTATGACCTTCTGGATAACACGCTGCCAATATATTAAAATCGCCCGACTCTTTAATAAATTCAATTAAATCACTCGCATAGTTAAAGTCTTGCGACCGGCTTGTACCTGGATGTTCATCACCACGCAACGCTAAAATATTGCTAATATTACGACGCTTAAGATCCGCCAATATATCTGATACTTCTGGCTTACTTAAATGAATACTGGGCAAGTGGACCACACTATCGATCTGATATCTTTGTTGGATATCATCTGTAATATCAACGGTCCCTTTCGAATTGCCGACACCCCCTGCTCCCATCGTGACACTAATAAAATCTGGCTTCAATGTGGAGAATAAATCAATCGTTTCATGCAGTTTTTCCATGTTATGCTTGCCCTTTGGTGGAAACATTTCAAAAGAAAAAACCTGTTTTTGTTGATATTTATCGATGATGGTCATGTTCGTTACACCTGCTTTCTAATAGCTTTCGCTGCTTGTACTAAGTTCTCCAATGCGGGTCTTGTTTCTTTAATGCTTCGTGTTTTTAATCCACAATCTGGGTTTACCCAAATATTTTCTTTTGGTAATTTATTGACGAATGTTTCTAGTGCTCGTTCGATTTCAGCTTGGCTCGGAACACGTGGTGAGTGAATATCATATACTCCTGGACCGACTTGTGTTTGGAACTCCACATCGACTAACGTATCAATTAAGCTGAGATCCGAACGTGAAGCTTCGAAGCTAATCACATCAGCATCCATCGCATCGATACTTTCGATAATATCTTCGAACTCACTGTAGCACATATGCGTATGAATCTGTGTCTGTGGTTGCACCCCCGAGTGAACCAAGCGGAAAGCTGGAATAGCGAAGTCGAGATATTCACTGTACCAGTCTGTCTGGCGGAGCGGCAACTTTTCACGAAGGGCAGCTTCATCAATTTGAATAATTTTAATACCATGTGCTTCCAGATCCAAGACTTCTTCACGAATAGCTAGCGCTAATTGATAAATACCGTCTTTCACTGACAAATCTTCACGAGGGAACGACCAGTTAAAGATAGTTACCGGACCTGTTAACATCCCTTTTACAATCTGATCGGTCAAGCTTTGGGCATATGTGGAGTAATCAACCGTAATGGCTTCTCTCCGCTTCACATCTCCCCAAATAATTGGTGGCTTCACACAACGCGTTCCGTATGATTGAACCCATGCTTTCTCCGTAAATAAGAAACCATCCAAGTTCTCACCGAAGAATTCAACCATGTCATTCCGTTCGCACTCACCATGAACTAACACATCTAGACCAATCTCTTCTTGCAGACGAATAACACGTTCAATCTCTTGTTCGTTAAACTTACGGTATTCCGCTGCAGATTTTTCTCCTTTACGGAAGTCGCTACGGTTTTTGCGCACTTCAGCTGTTTGTGGGAATGAGCCAATTGTCGTAGTCGGCAATAGCGGTAAGTTGAACGCATCGCGCTGAATTCCTACACGTTCTTTCGCTTCAGGTCGACGAGTAAAGTCATCCTCTGTTAAGTCTGCAACTTGCTGGCGAACCGTATCATCCGATTGCACGCGAGAACCATCGAATAAATCCACATTAGCTTCCAGTGCTTCTTGCGCGCCATGTTCCAAGATGGTATCTAGTTCATTTAATTCATCCAGTTTTTCCGTAGCAAAGGCTAAATGCGCTTTTTGCTCATCAGTTAGTGCTGTTTCATTCTCTAATGTATATGGCACTAATTGAAGGGAACAGCTCGTTGATAGCACAATGTGTTCCGCTTTTTCGCGCAGTTGCTTAACGAGTTTCAATGTTTCTTGATAATTATTACGCCAAATATTTTTCCCATTCACAACCCCAGCGAAAAGTGTCTTATCAGCTGGGAAACCATGCTCCTGGACTAAAGCCAGTGACTGCTTACCTTCGACAAAATCAAGTCCTAACCCATCGATATCTAACGCTAGCAAATCGGTATATGCATCACGCACATCACCAAAGTACGTTTGAACGAGCACCTTGAGCTCTCCTTTTTCAGCTAACAAATCGGTGTATAATGTCTGAAGTAAGCTCTTGTCTTCTTCAGTTAAATCAAGCACTAGCGACGGTTCTTCTAACTGCACCCAGTCTGCTCCTAACTGATTAAAGCGAGCAAACCATTCTTTATACGCCGCTGCCAATTCACTCGCCACTGCTGACGACTGACGCTCATCTGTAAACTTCGCTAGCTTTAACAACGTAAATGGCCCAATAACAGTTGGTTTAGTCTCAATGCCTAACGCCCTCGCTTCTTCATATTCATTAAAGGGCTTCTCACCGACTAATTTAATCTCTGTGCTTGGCTCAATTTCAGGGACTAAGTAGTGATAGTTGGTGTTGTACCATTTTTTCAGTGCTAGCGCTTTTACATCTCCAGCATCGCCTTGATATCCGCGTGCTTGCGCAAAATACGTATCTAGTTCGCTCAAGCCTAATTCACGGTATCTTTCCGGCACAATATTGAATAATACAGCCGCATCCAATACTTGATCGTAGAAACTAAAGTCATTCGACGGAATAAAATCAATCCCGCGTGCTTGTTGTAAGGTTAAGTGCTCCTTGCGCAAATCAGCTGCGACTTGACGTAAATCTGACTCATTAATAGTTTGTTTGAAGTATTTTTGTGTAGCAAATTTTAGCTCTCGCAATTTTCCAATACGAGGAAATCCGATTGTTGAAGTTGTCATCTGTCATCCGCTCCCTTGTTTTGATTGATTAAAAATAGTCTATCATAGAATCTTCACCCCGTATAATACGCTCTAAACGCATTTCTCCATAGGCTAAAACTATGGCAACAATTCATCCTATGCTACATATGAAAAAAACTGCTTAGATTATCCATCCAAGCAGTTGACTTACAATCGTTTCTTCAATTATTAATACCTTGCATCTTATTTTTTATTTCCATTACATAACGCTTTGAGCACTCCACATGAAGACCATTCGTAAATACAATCATTCGTTTATCAACACGAAACATATCTACATAATCAAAATTAACCAAGGTAGATTGTGATACTTTAGTTAATTCTAAACATTCCTCTTCATAGTCACTAATTTTACCATAGAATTCATGTTTTCCCCGTTTTGTGTATAGTGTTAAACGATGAGGTTTGTCTGATGTAGTTATGTACACAACATCATCTATAGGTAGCTTGTAACAAATATTTCCTACTTTAAATCTAACCACAGTAATTGCCTTTCTCTTTTGTTGCTGTATAAATCGATTATAGACTAATTCTAAATTTGTCATTAACTGTTTTTTCAAATAATCATTACTATGTTTTGCAATAAAATCAAATGTTTCTATTTTTCGTTTTAATGTCAGTGGTGCCATCTCTTCATGAGTAGTAATAAATGTAAATTTACCCGTTACATCAATTGTTCTAATTTTATCTGCTAAATCTATACCATTCATTTCTTGTCCCAAATCAATATCCAAGTAATATGTCCCTCCTTGAATATTATATTCGTTGATATATTCTAGCAATTCTGCTGAATTTGATGTTGCTAAAGCAATTTCAAATCGCCCTTGATAAATTGCACAGTACTGTTTA
>Ga0181459_100003_pt1 | contig 38890 bp, 45 predicted proteins | sample InSIn2SAF170_FD_119060 | JGI IMG/M metagenome (GOLD analysis project Ga0181459, IMG submission 119060) | Clean room microbial communities from NASA Spacecraft Assembly Facility at Jet Propulsion Laboratory, Pasadena, California, USA -... ...
TTGTCGCTGCTGTTAGAGGTCATGTGCTTGGCGGAGGAGCAGAAATAGCGCTGCAGTCCACTCGAATTGTTGCGGCTGCGCAAACCTATATGGGACTTCCTGAAGTAGGAGTGGGGCTCTTGCCTGCGGGAGGAGGATTAGCTGAGTTAGCAGATCGTATTTACCAACAAGACGATTCCCGGTTTGAGAAAAAGCAAAAACTGCTAGCTATGTTTAATACAGTTGCTTATGGTCAAGTATCCAAGCATGCCCAACATGCCCGAGAATTAGGTTTCTTACGAACAGAAGATATCATTGTTGCTAATGAGCGCTACTTATTGCAGACAGCTTTATCTATGGTTCAGATGCTTAGCCAAGCTGGTCATATCTCTGCGACAAACATCCGTTATCAAGCATTAGGCCAAGATTTTAAGGCGGTGGTCTCTGGTTTAGTAAAAAATTGGCGCATCGGTGGATATGTAACTGATTTTGAACAAGAGTTGGCCAATCGTATAGCTGATGTATTAGCTGGTGGAGAATTACCGCTGGGCGTGGAGATCGATTATGAGTACCTCCTCCAATTAGAACAATCACATTATCTAGAACTCATTGAACATGACTTAACATGGGAGAGACTTCATCACATGCAAGTTTACAAACGACCACTTAGGAATTAATGCAATAGAAGGAGAGAATCGATATGACTGATAAAGCTTATATTGTTGCTTATGGGCGGTCTCCAATAGGTAAAGGCAAAGAAAATGGTTATTTCGCCCATGATAAACCTGAAGAGATTGGGAAACAAGTATTAGAAGGCGTATTGCAACGAGTGGGAGGATCCTTCGACCCGGCATCGATAGACGATTTAATTTTAGGGTGTTCATTACCTGAAAATATGCAAGGGATGAATATGGCCCGGCGTCTATCACTGAGAACAGGATTACCGACAACTGTTCCAGGGATGACCCTTACTCGTTTTTGTGCCTCAGGATTGGAAGCTATCGCACTAGCGGCAAACCAGGTTAAAGTAGGGCAAGCCAACAGTGTCGTTGCGGGTGGGTTAGAGTTTATGTCCACAAGTGGTGTTTCGGCATGTGAACTGTCTGCGAACTGGCAGCTTGAAACAGTCGGACCATCCTTAAGTACTTCAATGGGTATGACAGCTGAGAATATAGCAGAGCGCTATAACATCTCTCGTGCCGAGCAAGATCAGTTCGGTGTTTCTAGTCATTATAAAGCAGCAAGAGCACAGGAAGAAGGATACTTTGCGCGTGAAATTATTCCTGTTGAAGCGACAGTTGTAACTTATGATGAGAACCATTATCCCACCTTGGACAAACACCTGATAGATACCGATGAAGGAGTACGACCAGACACCACAATAGAAGCTGTCAGCAAATTACGTCCAGTTTTCAAACAAGAGGGGACTGTGACTGCTGCGACAAGTTCACAAGTGAGTGATGGAGCCGGGTTTGTTGTAGTCATGTCCGAAGAAAGAATAGCCGAAGATGGGATTGAACCTATAGGAGCATTTCTGGGGTATCAAGTTGTTGGCTTGGATCCCGATTACATGGGAATGGGGCCTGTCGAGGCAGTAAGAGCTGTGTTGAAGCAGACCAGTCTAGCTCTGGAAGATATGGATGTGATTGAACTGAATGAAGCTTTTGCGGCACAAGCCCTAGCGGTAATCCATGAACTCGGATTAGATCCAGACCGGGTAAACCCTAATGGAGGAGCCATTGCTTTGGGCCATCCAACTGGTGCTACCGGTGCGATCTTAGTGGCTAAAGTCTTATCTGAACTGGAGCGAATAGGCGGACGATATGGACTTGTGACGATGTGTGTTGGTGGCGGAATGGGAGCTGCTGCTATTGTAGAGTACGTAGGTTCCCCAAAAGGAGGAAGAGCAAATGACTAAGCCGTTAACAGAATTATTAGGGATACAATATCCGATTATTCAAGGAGGTATGGCCCGAATCTCTGATAGCACCTTAGTTAGTGCGGTGAGCGAAGCAGGTGGATTTGGGGTGCTCACATCAGTTGGATACACTAAGGAAGAATTACGTCAAGAAATTCGGCGAGTTAAATCATTAACTAATCGTCCATTTGGTGTTAACTTAATGCTACAACAGGATAATATTCCTGAATTAGTGGAGGTGATTTTAACTGAAAAAGTCACTGCCGTAACTACCGGAGCAGGCTCACCGAAGGCTTTCGCTGCTGAATTACAAGCAGCAGACATTAAAGTCATTCCGGTAGTGTCTCAAGTCAAGCATGCGATTAAAATGGCTAAATTAGGTGTAGATGCTATTATTGCTGAAGGATATGAGGCAGGTGGACATGTTGGATTGACAGCGACTTTACCACTTGTTCAGCAATTGCGAAAAAAAGTGGAACTACCTATTATTGCAGCAGGCGGCATTGGGAGTGGAGAAGCTATATTGGCCATGGAAGCCTTGGGAGCAATCGGAGTACAGATTGGGACACTATTTCTAACAGCAGAAGAATGTGCGCTGGGTCAACGCTATAAGCAGGCGCTTATCGATGCAGATGATGTTGCAACAGCTCTGACAGGTTTATCATGGGGACTTCCGGTGCGTAATATTGCGAATGAACTTATTCAAGACTGCTTAAGGGAAGAATTTTCTGGAGTTAATTATGAAGCAATTAAGCCGATGCTATATGAATCATATGTTCGTGCAGTAGAGCAGGATGATGTTGAACGAGGGAGCGTGATGACCGGTCAGATTGCAGGCATAATTGATCGCATTCAGCCAGCAGCGACTATTATCGAAGCGTTAATGGCAAGCTACCATGAAGCGAAAGAGCGTATATAATATAATGCTTAAAAGTTCAACTATATCAAATAGAACGGGTAAAATTGAAATAGGAACAAAGAAATTATTATACTTTTAGCATTGACAGCGCTAACAAAAAATGTTAATATTAACACAATGGTACTATAAAAAATTTAAGGAGTGGAAATTATAGAAAATTCTTTAGCGTATTATTCTGTGAGGTGTGTATAAGTGGGGAAAAAAATTTTTGTAGATTTTCCATTAGTTATTTTAATAGCTAGCTTAGTATGGCATTTTTTAATTGCTAAAAATAATTTTGCTGGATTTGAAACAACGGCGACTTTAATAATGTTTTATTATTTAATAAGTTCTATCTACTTTTATTGTTTCAAAAATAAAAGTAAATAGAACTTAAGAAATAGGGGCGTTAGCCCTTAACGAAGCGATAGCTTGCGTCAGTTAGCTCTAAAGATTGTTAAAGATGATAACGATGAGCTTACTGATAAGCTAACCAACCTAAATTCAAAAAATCCCAATCTAGCAACAATACTAGATTGGGATTTTTTAAATTGAAAACAGAAAAATTAGTTCTTCATAAACTCTTCAACGTATTTATCATAGTCTTCTAGCGGTGTTTCTCCTTCGTGCCATGCGGGAACATATGCATCACCACGACGAGCTTTTTCGGATTTCACAGTTTCTTCTGATTGATAGTAGTCAACAACAGTTTTGAGCACTTCATCATCTACCCGGTCTTTATTCGTAACCATCATAACTTGGTAGTAATAAGGTGTTTTGTCAGTATCTTCAATATAGAGTGCATCTTCTGGTTTGAATCCAGCATCATTAGCCATCGAAAGACCGGTGATCATTACGTCCACATCACCTGTTGCTAATGAACGAGCAACTTCAGGGCCTTCAAGTGGAATGAATTCTAAGTTCTTAGGATTATTAGTGATTTTGTCAATACTTAGACGTTCCCCTTCAACTTCTTCGACTTCAATTAAGCCAGCTGTTTTTAGTTGGATTAATGAATTGTCAATATTAACCGGGTCATCGGTAAATGATACACGAGCACCATCTGGAATGTCGTCAATAGACTCAATAGACTCGTTAGCAAAAATAGCAATCGGTGGAATAGAACCATACCCAATTGGACGTAATTCTGTGCCAGCATCTTCGTTGTACTGAGCAAGGAAAGATATATATTGATAAAGGTTCATATCAATATCTCCGTCACTTAGTGCACGATTGAGTTGATAAAAGTCGTTAATAACAACGGGTTCTATTTCAATATTTTCGTGCTCTAATAGACGTTCTCCAATTTCTTCCCACATGATGCGACCATCTTCAGTTCCCATGCCGACTTTGACAACAGTTGGCTCCTCATCATTAGTTACAACATCTTGGTTAGTTGTGGATGCATTATTAGAGTTTTGGTTTCCACACGCTACGATGATAAACGATACTAATAGTAGCAGTGATGCTTTGAAAAAAACTTTCAATTGTTTCATTGAATTCTCCTTTAACTAATTGTTAGTTCTTCATAAACTCTTCAACATATTTGTCATAGTCTTCTAGCGGTGTTTCTCCTTCTGTCCAAGCTGGCAAGTAGGATTGGCCGAAGTTTTCTTCCACGAATTGTCGTGTTTCTTCGCTCTGGAATTCTGCTACCGCTTTTTGGAGAACTTCATCATCGACACGATCTTCTTGAGAGACAATCATAACTTTGTAGTAGTAAGGTGTATCAGCTGGATCTTCAATATAGAGAGCATCTTCTGGATCTAGCCCACCATCTGTTGACATAGATAATCCGGTAATCATTAAGTCCACATCACCAGTTAGCAATGAACGCACAACTTCTGGGCTTGCTAGTGGAACAAATTCAAGATTTTTAGGGTTTTCTGTGACATCATCAATTGTTAGACGTTCACCCGGTTTGTGTTCTACTTCGATTAAGCCCATTTTTTCTAATTGAAGTAAGGTATTATCGGTGTTTGTCGGATCTTCTGTGAATGAAATTTTAGCCCCTTCAGGAATATCATCAATTGATTCAATCCCCTCTTTAGCAAACATAGCTAGTGGTGGCAAGTAAGCATAACCAATTGGACGTAATTCAGTATCGGCATCTTGGTTGTATTGGGCCAAGAATGAAATGTATTGGTAAGCATTTAGGTCAATATCCCCATCACTAAGTGCGCGGTTTGGTGTACTAAAATCACTGAAGACTTGAGTTTCCACCTTAATATTTTCTTTTTCTAATAAACGTTTACCAACGTCATCCCAAGTTGCTTTAGTAAGTTCATTAGCCATACCGACTTTAATAACAGTGGGTTCTCCACTATCTGTTGTTGTTTCTTGTGCGGTGTCATCTTGGGTAGTTGTATCCGTATCTTTAGATCCAGCATCTTGGCTCGTGCAAGCAACCATAATAAATGCTACTAAGAATAGTAGACTTGCTTTAAGTAATGTTTTCATATGTTTCATTAAAAAATATCTCCTTTATTGTGTATAATTTTTTTCGAGTTCTTTTAGGGTGGATGTTGTGTCTTTGGACAGGGATTGTCCGAGATCCATTAATTTAATTAAGTCTTTGAAGGCGGCTTGAGGGATTGCTAATTCATCGATGTTGTCTAAGTCAATTCCTAAGTCAATGTCTTCTGCTCGGCCATCTTCAATTTTTGTGACAAAATCGGGCTCAGTGACGAATACGCTAGAGAGACCAACCATATCACCGTGCTCGAGCGCTTCGAGTGCTTTGTCTGGGGAATTAATACCACCTGTCGCCATGGTAACTGTGCGACCTGATAAGTAGTGTTGGACAACTTCATTGACGTATTGGCCGTGATATTTTCCTTGAGAGCGAACTTTATTGAGATAAATATTTTTGCCCCAACTAGCGACCGCAAAGTATTGGACATTAGCTATCTCTAAGACCCAATCCAATAGAGTTAAGTATTCTTGAATGCTGTAGCCCACTTCATCTCCCCGTGTTTCCTCAGGGGTGCCGCGGAAGCCTAAAATAAAATTATCAGGGGCTTCTTCATCGATAACGCGCTGGACTTCTTCAAAGATTTCCAGTGTTAACCGAGCACGGTTCTCCAACGAATCCGCGCCATATTGATCATCACGCTTATTGGAGAAGGTGGAGAAGAATGTTTGGGGTAACAATCGCTGGGCCATTGAGATTTCAACGCCACTAAATCCGGCCTTAATTGCCCGTCTTGTAGCGTCACCGTAAGCTTGGATGACATGTCTAATCTTCCGTTCACTCATTGCGAGTACTTGGTGAGGAATCGGTGTCTTCAACTCCATTGCACTTGGCCCATAAGACACTCCATAATCTTTGATTGCTTGAGTAGAGAAGCGACCCGCATGTGCAAGTTGGATGATACCGTGAGCCCCATCTTGTTGCATTGCTTCAGCCAATTTCGTTAGGCCTGGGATTGAACGATCATCGTCAATACTAAACGAAAACTCGAACAGTTGTCCATAGGGCTCGATATAAGCCGCACTCGTTACTTGAAGTGGAGCTGAGTGACTACGGCGTCGAGCATAATCAATATCTTCTTGTGTGACGAATCCTTCTCGCGTCGAGGAATTGGTGGTGACCGGACACATACAGAAACGGTTAGGTAGAACGATTCCGTTGGGTAAAGTTACCGGTTTAAACAGCTTAGAATAAGTCGTGTGAGTCATAAATGCTCCTTCCTAATCTATCAATCTATGTGATCACAACCATTATTGTATCAAATTTTTTCTTAGCAATATAGCACAGCGATAATTTTTACGCATTTTAAGAGAAAAAAAGATGATTATGACATGAATTTGATATGAAACCCCCATTTTTATATTCAAAAATGTATTTTTTGAAACGCACCAAAATTCTGGCTAAAAACTTCTCTTTAACTCCTTGACATCAAGGGATAGACTTGGTAAGATAGTAAATGGTATTGTTTACCCCACATGGTAAGCCCCGGAACTTATTATGCTATTGTAAACAATGACGGCTAATATTTAATGATGATCTTTTTTTAATTCTGGTGGGACAGAGTTACGAAAAGCTGAATAATAGATTTAGACTGAATAAATTAATTATAATTGGAGGAAACAAACATGCGCACAACTTATATGGCAAAAGAGAGCGATATCGAGCGTAAGTGGCATGTAGTTGACGCGACGGATATTCCATTAGGTCGTTTGTCAGCTGCGGTTGCTAAAATTTTACGCGGAAAACACAAACCAACTTACACACCTCACGTTGATACAGGTGATTACGTTATTATCTTAAACGCAAGCAACGTGAAATTAACAGGTAAAAAAGCAAGTGACAAGATTTACTCACGTCACACAGGATATCCTGGTGGTTTAAAACAAATTTCAGCAGGTGAATTGCGTGAGCGCAAACCTGAACGCTTGGTTGAATTATCAATTAAAGGAATGCTACCAAGTGGACCATTAGGACGTAAACAAGCGAAAAAATTATTCGTTTACGCTGATGGTGAACACAAGCAGCAAGCACAACAGCCACAAGAACTCGACATTAAAAACTTAATCTAAGGAGGGAATTTCATTGGCTAAAGTACAATATTTTGGAACAGGTCGTCGTAAGAACTCAACAGCTCGTGTTATTCTAGAGCCAGGTTCTGGTGCGATCACAATTAATGGCAAAGATATCAATGAATACTTGAACTATGACCACCACCGTCTGATTGTTAACCAACCATTCGAAACAACAGACACAAAAGGTAGTTATGACGTTCGCGTAAAAGTTCAAGGAGGCGGCTACGCAGGACAAGCAGGTGCAGTTCGTCACGGAATTGCTCGTGCACTTCTTGAAGTAGACCCAGACTTCCGCGGACCACTTAAAGCAGCTGGACTCCTCACACGTGACTCACGTATGAAGGAACGTATGAAACCAGGTCGCAAAAAAGCGCGTAAATCACCACAATTCTCAAAACGTTAATTTACAATTATATATTACAAAAACGTCCAACTCATTTACGGGGTGGGCGTTTTTTTGGGTGTCTTGTTAGTAAAATATAGCGAGTAGTCTATAAAAAAACATTATTCAATTCATTTTTGAAATCCCTCTCATAAAAACAGCAAACGGTTGAATAAAGCACTTTAAACGTTTATACTTTAGTTAATAGTTATTGGAAACGATTATAAGAGGGAGTGTTATGATGTCTAGTATTACAGAGTTACTTAATATAAAATATCCAATCATTCAAGGAGGGTTGCAGTATATATCACGTAGTCCATTAGTTAGTGCGGTATCTAATGCAGGTGGATTAGGTGTGCTGACAACCGGTGGGATGGACAAAGAAGAGTTGCGAGAACAAATACAAGAAGTTAAGAAGCAGACAGATAAGCCATTTGCTGTTAATTTGACATTAATTCAAAAGAATATAGAAGAGCTAGTAGACGTGGTAGTGGAAGAAAATGTTCCTATAGTCACTACAGGAGCGGGATCCCCTAAAAAGTTTATTCCAAAACTTAAAGAAAATAATACAATTATTTTGCCAGTAATCGCAGCGGTTAAGCACGCTAAAAAAATGGAAGCATTAAATGTAGATGGGTTGATAGTCGAAGGGCAAGAAGCTGGAGGACATATTGGGCAATTATCTACCTTTCCACTTGTTCGACAAATTGTTAAAGCAACTCATCTACCCGTCATAGCAGCTGGTGGAATAGGTGATGGCCATGGTTTAGTAGCTGCGCTTGCTTTAGGAGCTAGTGGTGTTCAAATGGGAACGGTATTCTTAGCAACTCATGAATGTCCAATACCAGATAGTTTTAAACAGGCGATTATAGAAGCAGATGATTTATCTACTATTGTAACCGGAAGAACTTTAGGGCATCCGGTTCGTGCGATTAGAAATGAAATGCTGCAAGAATATTTAGAATTGGAACAAAATAATGCTTCTCAGGAAGAACTGGATAATTTAGTTAAAGGGTCTCTGTACAAAGCCATTAAAGAAGGAGATAGACAAAGAGGAACTATGCAAGCCGGGGAGATTAGTGGATTGATTACAGAAATAAAATCAGTTGCTGAAGTAATAACGTCTATTACGAGTGAAGCAAAAGATGTCTTAAAACAATTAGAATTGCCGTATTAAAGGGAGTGAGTAAGCTTTATGAATACGTATCAATTTGGAGAGGTTTCGATTACCTGGTTAGATGGTATGCGATCATATCATGATGGTGGCGTATTATTTGGACCCGTGCCAAAAGCTGTTTGGAATAAAAAATTTCCAGTGAACAATAAAAATCAAATTCCACAGGTAATGGATCCCATTTTACTGCAATATCAAGGAGAAAATATTTTAATAGATACCGGAATTGGGACCTCTAAAATGACTAATAAACAGCGGCGAAATGCTGGCGTCACTCGAGATACGACCGTTGAAGAGAGTCTCCAAGCGTTAGGTCTAACTGCAGCTGATATTGATACGATTATTCAAACACATATGCATAATGATCATGCTGGAGGTCTCACCAAATTAGTGAATGAAACCTTAGAGCCTGTTTTTCCTAATGCAACTATTTATATGAATGAAATAGAGTGGGATGAAGTCCGAAATCCAAATGAGCGAACAGCAGGGACGTATTTGAAAGATAATTGGCAGCCGGTTCAAGATCAAGTGGTTACATTTTCTGATAAGTTTGAGTTAAATGATGCGATAACACTTCATCATACAGGAGGTCATTCACGAGGGCATTCGATTGTTGTTATTGCTCAGAATGATGAGACCATGATTCATATGGGCGATTTATTAATGACCACAGCACACCTTAATCCATTATGGGTTCCAGCTGTTGATGATTATCCGATGACTTCAATCGAACAAAAGAAAAAATGGTTAGAATATGGATTCAGTCATCAGTCTCAATTTATTTTTTACCATGATCCGTATTATGCACTTGTGCAATGGGATAAATCGGGTGAAAAGATAGTAAAATCAATTCCGAGAGATAAAGAACCGCTTATCCCATATAGTGAGGATTATATGGTATAAATAGGACATGACAATTAATTGATAGATTATTAGATTAATAAATAGGAATTCCCTGCTCATAGTGTGAATAGGGAATTTTTTGATGAATCATACAAGCGAGATGATCTTAGGCTGATTCAGTATTGTCAGACGAGGTTAGGGGCGTATTCTCATCATATTTTTGTTAATTTTTTAGTGACAATTTACTTCATATGCGTTAAACTAGCTATTGGTATGTATTATTCGATTTTAAAATAGATAGAAGGTTTTTTATGTTACATCAATTTAATAAATTATCGATTCCGTTAAAAATTTCGCTCAGTTTTTTAGTCACGGTGCTGATTGGTTCAGGGTTACTTAGTTTACCGATTAGTCAGGCACATAGTTCAGAAGCGGTGTTCTTTGATCACTTGTTTACTGCCATTTCAATGGTATGTGTAACCGGCTTATACACACAACCGGTCTATTTGACGTATAATTTGTTTGGTCAAGTGGTCAGTATGATTCTGATGTCTATCGGAGGTTTGGGGATTTTGACGATTATTGCATATCTCTACTATGCGATTAATGAACGCGTTAGTTTTTCGGAACAAGTTGCGGTTACAGAGGCGTTGAATCGGGAGAGTGTTGAGGATTTCAAGCCGTTTATTAAGTCCGTTTTTAAGTTTGTTGCAATGGTGGAAGTTGTAGGTGCCTTATTGTTGATGACGTATTTCATTCCTGATTTAGGGTGGAAAAAGGGAGCATTCACGTCAGCGTTTTTATCCATTTCGGCCTTCAATAATGCCGGGTTTGATAATCTGGGACCTACAAGTTTAATTGCGTATAGCCATGTGACTATCATTAATATTGTCATTCCGACGCTTATTATTTTTGGTGGGCTTGGATTTTCGGTTTGGAATGATTTGAAGGAACACTTTAAGCAAGCAACTTCTTGGGAAGATTATATTAGTCCTAAGCATTTGTTTCGACGGTTATCGTTGAGTTCTAAGGTGGCGATTACAGTTACAGGAATATTGCTGTTAAGTGGGACGGTGCTATTTTATCTATTGGAAGTGGACCATACAATGGTGGGATCCGCGTTCGTTGATCAGTTGAAGATATCCTTCTTCCAGTCCACAACTATGCGAACGGCAGGTTTTGCGACGGTAAACTATACCAAGTTACATACGGCGACTTTGTTAATTTGTACGATTTTTATGTTCATCGGTGGATCTCCGGGTGGAACGGCTGGGGGAGTGAAGACAACGACATGTGCGATCATCGGGAAGATGATTCTTTCAGAAATGAGAGGAGAGCAACAGGTTATTTTCTTCCGACGCTTAATTGACAAAAAAGCAGTTCAAAAATCACTCATTATTGCGATGACTTTCTTGGCGATTATTGTTACCAGTATTATTGCGATTACGTTGCTTGATAGTTGGGTAGATTTAGAATTTGTTATTTTTGAAGTGGTGTCAGCCTTAGCAACGGTCGGGGTAACAGCTGACTTGACGCCAGAATTAAGCCGGATGAGTCAGACCATCATTATGGTATTAATGTTTATCGGTCGTGTTGGTCCAATTACAATCTTCACGGCACTTAAGTTGAAAAAATCAAGCCCAGATGTCCAACGAGCAACAGGACAAATATTAATAGGATAGGATGATTAGATGAGACGAACAATTGGAGTACTTGGATTAGGCGTGTTCGGTCGTACAGTAGTGAAAGAATTGACGGACGAGCCAGTTGATATTATCACGATTGATAAGGATAAGACGATCACGCAACGCATAGAATCTTATGTGTTAGAAGCGGTTATTGGGGACTTCACAGATATGGAGTTAATCAAGTCAGTGGGTATCGCGCAGTGCGAGACGGTCATTATTGCGACAGCATCTTCCTTGGAGTCAAGTGTTATCGCGACCTTGAATTGTAAGAACCTTGGCATTAAAAATATTATCGTCAAAGTAAAGAATAAGCGACATAGAGAGATTATGGAACAATTGGGTGCAACTGAAGTAATTCGACCAGAGTATGCGGCAGGACTGAAGCTTTCCAAACAATTGCGCAATCCAAATATTCGCGATGTGATTGATCTGGAAGATGATGTATCGATTGTCGAATTTACTCCGCCGAAAAAATGGCTCGGTAAGTCAATTAAAGAGTTAGACTTACGATCAGAATTTGGACTAAATATTATTGGGATCAAATCAGCTCAAACCAATATGATCAATTATAACTTAGCAGTCGATTCACCACTTGATGCGACAGATATCCTAGTAGCTATTGGGAATAAAGATGACATCGAAGAATTCGATTATGTAGAAGATTAAGGTGTTTTGTTTCTTTTAACTGTTTAAAAAGCATCTCTGAATGAGAACAGAAACTCATTTGGAGATGCTTTTTTAAATTATATAGTTTATTTTTGGTAGTCGTTCAGCTTACCGTATTTATACATCATATAGGCAGCTATAATTGAGATAATCATGACAGTTAGTAAGACATAGCTCTGCACATACGGGAAGCGTTCAGGTCCAAAGTAAAGGTAGCTGATTATGCCAATAACTACTGGTATGACAGATAATTTTTTATGTTGAAAAACTTGAGGAATAGTAATAGCTCCTAATAAGGCTGGAGTAATATTATTGAAGCCGGCTTCTAAGGTCGGGTGGTTTAAGATTGGCAGCAACCACTGGCCAATAACAAACATGCCTAACAGAAGAATAGTAATTTGTACGAGAGAAGACATGCCGACAGCTAAAATAGCAATGATATCCCCTTCATCACTCCCTGCCTCAACTCCAGCAATTTGATGGCCAGAGACAGCGGCTGGTAATTTTAGATTAGTAATATTTCCAGTTACTGAACTTAAATACATTGCTCCAGAACCTAAAATAGGATAAAAAGAAATATTTTCAATAACAGCAGTCGGTAAAAATAAAGCAATTAAACTAGTACTAGCAGCTAATGTATCCATGATATTAAATTCAATTCCAAAATAAAATGCTGTTCCAATAGGGATCATAAACATCCCAATCAAAACAATTATACTAGAGATTTGACCAAGTGTATTGATTTTATTCATATAGGTTGTTCGTTTATTCATTGTATTCTCCTTAAGTGATAGTTGTAATAATAATTGCTGATAACATACCGATAACAAGTGCAATCGGGAGTGAAAAATCTTTGAGTGACGGTGTATGGAAGACTTGTGCTAATTTATGACATATTAATACAGAAACACCAGAGATAATATAAGTGAAAATAGCTACTTTGTTTTCTATATTGGCGACGTAAGGGGCTGATAATGTGGCGAGCATGCCAGAGAATAAAGCAGTTGAGATAATGGTGATTAAGACCGCACCACTTCCGTTTTTTATTTTAGCCGACAATTTATCGAGTTGTTTCATAAATATAATGTTAAACAGTATTCCCCAAATAATACCAATAGTCATGACAAACATCATGACAACATATATCTTGGGTGTCAAACCGGGATCAGATATGTCTGCCAGGCCTTGATTTTGAGCGGCAATGTTAGCGGCCATTCCTTCATAGACTGCTGAGCCAACGATGGATAGGCGCAACCAAGCAAAATTTTGACCGAGCGGAACGGCTAAAGCAAACATCATTAGAATAATAGGAAGTGTGGGAACGATTGAAAATAGTGCAGCATTTTTCATCGTTTGTTGCATAATATGGGTCTCTATAGCTAACTCTTGTCCGCGTTTATAAGCAGTATACATAAAAGTTAAAGTTTGGGTAATCACCACAATTAGTAGTAATGCACATAGTATGAATACCATAGGATGATTAGCTATATTTAAATAATGATTCATATAATATTCCTTTCTTGTTTATGATAGATAGTGAATAGCTGTTGCTTCAAATATGTTAATGAATGATAAATAATCTTCAATTTCAATATACTCATCAATCGCATGAGCTCGCGATGGATCACCTGGCCCGAAGATAGCTAGATCAAATGGTTGCTTTAAGCGGGCAAAATTAGAAGCATCAGTCGCACCCATCATTGCTTGCACGGGAATTTTTTGTCCAGTTGCTTGATGAATGGCGTGAACTAAATCAGAATCTGCTGGCGTTTCAACGGGTAGATTATTTTGGAGAATATTTAAGCGTAAAGTTCCTTTGCTACGCTCATTTACCTCGACTAAACTCTGCTCAATTAATTGAAGGGTTTGCTCATTATTGAATTCTGGAATGATGCGTGCATTAGCTTTAATGACAGTTCGTTCTGGAACTGAGTTAATTTGGTCGCCACCATTAATAACTGTAAAGACATTGATCGTCTCACCTAAGTCAGGATTGATGATCCCACGAGCTTGTTCAAATAAGTGATTGGATGTATTTATGTAGTCCATGGCTTGGCTAATAGAGTTGATACCTTGTTCGGGAACAGAGCTGTGAGCAGCCATTCCTTCAGAAATAATTTCGTACTGCAATGATCCTTTGTGACTGGTGATAATCATTTGACGAGAAGACGGTTCAGCGATGATAAAGGCATCCACATCGTCAAGGTAACCTTCGTCAACTAGTTGTTCTGATCCGTACATACCAATTTCTTCACCTAAGTTAGCAACGAAGCGAAGGGTTCCCTTGAATGACACGTTAGACTCTTTAATTGCGATAAAAGCGAGAATTAAAGCCGTTAATCCTCCCTTCATATCAGTTGTGCCACGACCGTACATTTTCCCCTCCACAACTTTAGCGGCAAATGGTGGATATGTCCATTTTGTTGGATCGCTCACATCAACTACATCCATATGACCATTAAATACTAATGTTTTTCCAGGGGTGTCTCCGTTGATTTCAGCAATTAGGTTAGCACGATTTCCTTCGTATTCAATAATTGTTGATTCAATACCGTGCTTAGATAGTAATGATTGGTAGTAAAGCGCGACTTCTTTTTCGTGATTATTAATAGATTTAATTTTAATCACATCACGTAAGATATTTATTTTTTGTTCTTGATCCATAATGAATCATCCTTTCTATAACAATAATAATTTTAGTATACTAAATATGGCAATTATATGTCAAAATTGTTATAACCAGTAAAGTTAATTTTTTATGTATGCACCAAAAACAGAAACCACTTAAAATTGACGACCAATTCTTTTCGTCGATTTTAAGTGGTTCCTATTATTAAATGAAATTTTATCGTTCCGAATACCACTTCTCATGTTCGTACGCCATGCTCCAGAAGGCAATTTCGAATTCAACGGCTTTATGGAAGGCATCGAAATATTTTTCTTTTTGAGCATCGGATGCTTCTGCTGCGAGGTTATCCATGATCTGAATCATTTCATTCTTGGACGATTGGAACCAGTCGCTAGCGTATGTCTGAATCCAGTTATCATAAAGTTCTTCGGCTGGATGCTGGTCAGCATAATAGGTACCGATATCGGCATAGACCCAATAACAAGGCAAAATCGCCGCAATCATCTCACCTACATCACCAAATAAGCAACAGCGATACATATGCGATGTATAGTTATAGGTAGCTGGCGCAGGCGAGAAGTCTTCTGCCTTGAAATCTGCTAAATCCAGTGCCTTCGCATGCTGTTCGTGCACAGTCAGTTCAGCCTGAGCTGTCTTTTGTGCTTTTTCTGCCAACCGAACTGTTAGCTTGAAGTCATCAGAGTGGGCGGATGCTAGGGCATGTGCCTTTCCGAAGTGCTTCAAGTAGTATATATCTTGTTTAATATAAAACTTGAATGCTTCCTTATCCAGCGTCCCTGCTACCAACTCTTCAATATAAGGATGGTGAATGTTTTTCTCCCATGCTTCCTGCGACCGTGCTTTCATCTCTTCACTAAAACTCATAAAAAAGCCCTCCTTAAGCGTATTAACCGCTAGACAGAGAGCCCTCATCCACATTCGCTTCCCTCCGTCGATCTTAATCGAATCAGGTGATAAGGGTCTCTCTCAAGCCTCGCGACTACCCCTAGCAGTTATTTGTAGACAGTATACCATTATTGAGAACCAGTACAAGTAGAAAGCTTATGATACAACAAGGTGGAAGAGCGTGGGAATGCAGAATATATAGATGTCTTCGTATGTGTCCACCGCTGCCTGCGCTGAGCAACTCAATCCGTCCGACCTTAATATTATCATATGTTGATATTGTTTGATTTCTTCTGGTATGTGGTTAAATATTATTTTAGGCGGTCGCCAATACGCCTCCATTATCCTTCTGCGAGCTCTGCTGAACCAATCTATGTTCATTATACCGCTTTTTGAATTCAGCTTACACCGTCTTGGAATACGCAACTTAGCGTTTTTTTAACAAGTTAGAAAACTTGATTACTACTTATAACTAAAAACGACAACAAATCAGCCTGCAACATGTGGTGTGTAAGTCGTGCAGGCTGAAACTTAAAAAAATTTTATATGCTAGATAGCGTCATTAAGTGTGTAGCAGAAAAAAGCTCACATGAAATAATCAAGCACGGTGTATAAGCCAATTGCAGCTAAAATGACCATTATTCCGACAAGAATATAGCTACTGTAATTATCTAGCTAGATAATATTTCTCAACAAGACTCCTAATGAAAACATTAATGCGGTTACACAGAAGATTTTAATAAGTTTTGAATTATTCATAAGCTATAATAGTTTGAGTTGCTGAGAAACTGATTATTATTTTCTTTGACATTTTATTCATAACAAATTCTTCCCTGTAAAATTCATAATTTATAATCTGTCCGTGAATTATATTATTTCAATTTGTTTTCTGTTACAATAATAACATACTAATGATTTTAAATAATGTCAAGTAAAGTTTTGTATTGTAAACACGAAAAGGAAGGAGGCTAGCTATGAAAACAGCGAAACATTTAAATTATTACGTCATCGAAAAAAATTAACGCAAAAAGAAGCATCTGAAAGCATTATATCTCATAGCCGATTATCAACTTTTGAACAAGGAAAAGGAGATGTTAGTTATAAAAACTTTATAAGGTTGTTCGACCAAATGAATATTTCTGTTTTAGAATCTGCGGTTGTTAAGGTAGATGAAGGAGAAGTTCGAGAATTTGGAAAACATGACCAATTAATGACTAGAGATTGTGGAATTTACAAAAAAATGTATGAATCTTTTAAAGGAGAAAAAATGTTATTAGAAATTAAAGATGTTACAAAGGTTTATGGAGAAAATGAAAATAAAGTAAAAGCATTAGATGGAATATCTTTACAATTCAACGAAGGAGAGTTTGTATCTGTTATGGGAAGTAGTGGCTCAGGCAAAACTACTCTTCTTAACTGTATATCAAGTATTGATAAACCTTCTTCAGGAGATATTCTAATTAATGGGAAAAGTTTGATAAATTTGGATTCAGACAAATTAGCAGAATACAGAGCAAAAAACATATCATTTATATTTCAAAGTTATAATCTAATAACAAATTTAACTGTATATGAGAATATCATTTTACCATTACAAATATCAAAAAAAAATATAAAAGATAATCAAAAAAGAATTGATGATATAATGAGTAGACTAGCAATAAAAGAATTAAAGTCTAAATTTCCAAATCAATTATCAGGTGGACAGCAACAAAGAGTTGCAACAGCTAGAGCAATCATTAATTCAACAAATATTTTAATTGCAGATGAGCCTACAGGTGCTTTAGATTCATCAAATTCAGATAAGTTAATGTACTTGTTACGTGAATTAAATAAAGAGATAAAATTATCAATCTTAATGGTTACACATGATCCTTTAGCAGCAAAATATTCATCAAAGGTCATATTTTTATCAGATGGTAGGATAATAGATCAACTAATAAGACAAGATGAAGATGATGATTCAAAGTTTTTAGAAAAAATAATAGAGAAACAAAAATATATAGATCAAGAGGTGAGATAAATGTTAGCTAAATTAGTTTTTAGAAATGTAAAAAGAAATCTTCAAACCTATTCTATATATTTTGCAACGCTAACGATAATTTATAGTTTATTATATTCATTTAATACTGTGGTTAGTAATCCAGTCTTAAATGAGGCTGGAGATACAAAACAAATATTATCAAGATTTATGGAACAGTTTATGGGAGTGTTATCAATATTTGCAGCAGTAGCATTTATATTTTTAGTGTTATACTCTACTCAATTTGTTCTTAAAAGAAGAAGTAAGGAATTAGGTTTATACTCATCTCTAGGTATGAAAAATAAAAAAATAGGAAAAATTTTATTTTTTGAAAGTATAATAGTAAATTCAGGCTCACTTATTTTAGGTTTTATTATTGGGTGGATTATTTCCTTATTTTTAACAAAAATTCTTATTAGTATATTTGCATTGAGTAGTAAGGTTAACTATTTTTATGTAAGTTCTAAGGCAATATTTATAACGGTAATATGCTTTTTTATAATTGTGATAATTTCATCTATTTTTAATAAAATAAAAATTAATAGAGTTAGCATTATTTCGCTTTTAAAGGAAGAAGATGCAAATGATAATGAAATAAAATTGAATAGCATATCCCAGATTATTGGTATGGGTATATCTATTATTTGCTTATCAGTATCAACCTATTTAATTAACAGTTTGCAGGATATATCATCGTTAAAAAGTTTAGGCTACATTATATTAATAGTTTCTGTTATTGGTATTTTGATTTTTTACTATACATTTGGGGATATGTTGATTCGGATGATTAAACGAATTCCAAAATTATACTATAAATCATCTAACACAGTTTTATTTAGAGAGTTATCTACTGAGTCAAATAAGAACTCCATTACTATTGCAGTGATGTCCATATTTTTAACACTTTCTTTTTCAATAGTATTAATTGGAGGAAGTTCATATATTTCAATGAACAAAGAAATTAGCAATTCAAGTCCATATAACTTAACAATTATAGCCAATAAGCCTTTAAATAAGGGGCAATTTATAAAAGAATTGAATGATAGGGGTATAGATACCAATGCCTTATTTTCTAATTCCGTAGATTTTTACACTTATAAATCAACAATAAAGTATAAAGATTTAGGGATTGAGGATAAAAATTTATGGCAGATAGATAATGGTCTAGAAAATCAATCGGTTTCAGTAATAAATATATCAGAGTTTAATAAAACTCTGGAAATGCAAGGTAAAGAAAAAATAAATTTAGATAAAAATCAATATATCATAAATGGCAACTATAAAGGAACTCTATCTTATATAAATAATTTTTTAGAACAAGGAAGATCCTTAAACATAGGAAATTCAGAATTACAACCTAAATTCCAAAGTCCAACAGACAATACAATAATTATGACTAGTGTAGGGAATAATGATAGAGGGACTTTAATTGTAGATGATAGTATAACTGATAGTTTAGAAAAAGATGATATTGTATTAAATGCTATCTATAAAAAAGGTGTTGATGAGCGTAAGTTAACACGAATGATTAATGAATATATAATGGATCATACATGGACAAATGATTCTGGATTACAATTTGATTATAAATATCAAACAAGAGATAGACTTAGAGATATGTTTAGTGGTTCTATGGGTGCAATAGTATTCTTAACGATGTTTACAGGTGTAATATTTACATTGATTTCATTATGTATACTATCAATTCAAATTACAACAACTGCAATTAGTTTTAAAAAAGATTCCAAAATACTTAATTCATTAGGATTGAAATATGAAAAAATATCAAAGTTATTGCTCAAAGAAATACTTATATATTTTTCGATTCCTTGTATTTTAGCAATACCAGGAGGAATATTAGTTGGAAAAAAAATTATTAGTTTCTTTGAAACTTTTCTTAATTTTACAATTCAAGTCAACCCAGTGGTTTTAATTATACAAATAGCGTTATTTACACTTTATATTTTTATGACCTATAATATTAGCAAAAAAATTATTAAAGACTAAACAAATAGGAAATAAAAAACGGATTCTTAATTTAAGAATCCGTTTTTTATATGGGAAAAATTCTAATATCTATTTATTCATTTGGTCAAAATAACCTAATTCAACAGCCTTCATAGTAGCCTCATATCTGTTATCATTTTGCTCCAATAATGTTTTTAGTCCTAAAGAAAATAACATTTCATCATCAATCAATAGTCTTTTCATTTTTCATCCTATATTAATATGTAAAGAAAACACTCTATGTCTGTGATACAGAGTGTTATAGACTTTAATAAAATAAATTATCGTTTATTTTTTCTGTTTTTCATTTTTTTGTATATCACAACTGCTACAATGATTATTGCAATAATTATGATAACAGGAGCATAAAACTCCAAAGTTCCTTTAATAGCTTCTGGATTCATTGTGGTTCTCCTTTCAATTTTATTATATCAAGTTGATCGAGCTTGTTATATTATAATTATAGAGCATTTTCATAATTATTTCTATGGGCAGATGTGGCAATATAAAAAACTTTGTTGACAAATATCAACCTACTCCAGATTGGATTACATGGAAAGATATATAGAAAATATAAAATTAAATTGGAATATAGTAAATTATAATATTTAAAACAAGACGATTAGAAATTAAAAATCTAGTCGTCTTTTTTCAATACAAGAAAGGAATTAGTATGAAAAAATTAGATCAACTAAGACATGATTCAAAAGAAATAAAAGATAAAATTGGCGATACAGAAGAAAGATTAAGGCAACTAAAAAATCAAGAAAATAAGATATTAAAATAAGACATAATAAAAAGAAGAAAAGAAAGAACTCATAGGCTCATAACAAGAGGAGCAATCTTAGAAAGCCTTATAGAAAACGCAGAAGAACTAACAGATGAAGAAATAAAAATCCTACTAGAAGAAGCAACAAAGACAAAAGAATTTAAAGAAACACTAAGAATAATTGGAGAAAATTAAAATAATAAATAGGAAGATTAGTATATTGCATAACTTATTTTATTTGAAAGTTTCAAGAAATATCTGAAAGAATACTTAAGAGAAACCAAGATCTTAAATATATTCAAACGGAAATCAAAAGTTGCCAATATGAGGAAAGATAAAAATTACCTTTACAATCAAATATTAGAAATGCGAAAATAAGTAGAGTAAGCAGATAAAACTAAGTGAAAAAATGGTATAATTGTATATAATTATTTGATTTTGGAGGTGTTTAAATTTATGAATGAAAGAGAAAAAATCATTCGTTTATGGTTTGATATGTGGCTCACACAACAAGACTTAGGTATAGATGATATTTTTTTAGATGATGTAATTTATATTGAGTGCTGGAGTCCTAAGTATGAAAATTGTCAAACAGTAAAGCACTGGTTTAATGAATGGAATACAAGAGGGAAAGTGCTTGCTTGGGATATAAAGCAATTTTTTCATAAGGATAATCAAACTATTGTAGAATGGCATTTCAAAAATAAAATGAATGAGGGGAAAGTTGAAGAATTTGACGGCATTTCTTTGATTGTTTGGACAGCCGATAATAAGATAAAAGCATTGAAAGAGTTTGGCTGTAATTGTAATAACTACAATCCTTACAAAGAGAGTGAAACACCATTATTTAGAGATGAAAAAGTGAATTGGTTTTAAGGTGATTACTATGGATATAGATAGATTTTTCAAAACAGTTTTATCACAAAATGCAGAAGAACTTAGGAAATTTTTTCAAAAAAATGCCGATATAAAATGGCATTGCACAAATGAGGTATTTACCTTAGATGAGTATATAAAAGCAAATTGTGAATATCCAGGAAACTGGAATGGAGAAATAGAACGAATCGAAGAAAATGCAAATACCATTATTCTGGCTTGCCGAGTCTTTCCAAGAGATAATAGTGAGTCTTTTCATGTAGTAAGCTTTATCCATCTTAAGGATGATTTGATTATTGAAATGGATGAATATTGGTCTGATGATGGAATAGCACCAGAATGGCGTAAGAAAATGAAAATTAGGTAAATCCAATTTTGGAAATCAAGCAATTTAATAAAAACTAACACAGTAACAGTAAATCGAAAAATGTACTGCCCCCTAAAAGTTAGAGTAAATTATTCTAATTTTTGGGGTTCTTTTATGTTAAGAAAGGATACAAATGGTAAGTAGAAGAATAAAGTTAAGTATTGGAGAACAAATCGAAAAGAAGGAAAAAGTATTAAGCAATTACAAAATCAAAAAAGACAGTTGAAGGAAAAACTTAATGAACAAGAAAGAAAAGCAAGAAACAAAAGACTCATAGAAAAAGGGACGGTGTTTAAAAGCATCTTTGAAGAAAGTGTTGATTTTACAAAAGATGAATTTTACAAGTTAATAAAAATGTTAAATGATGAAGAAATAATAGATAATCTTGTATAGGAAGTATCTAAAGATGAAATAACATAATTGTTCCTTGGTGACAAGGGACCACTTATCCCTAAAATTTGACCTTTTGTCAGAAATTGAATGCAGAAAACTGGGATAGGTTCTATAATAGAATCAGGAGGTGGAGGTAGAGATGAAAGTTGACATAGTTATTGACGAAACCATTGAAGAAACAAGAGTGAAAATATTTGCCAAGGAGTATTCTAAGGAAGTCGAAACCATAAAAGATTTACTTGTTGATAGGCTAGTGGATAAGCTAGTTGCTTTTCGTGATAAGGAAGTTTTCATACTTTCCCACGAAGAGATTATAAGAATCTTCGCCCAAGATAAGAGTGTTTTTATAAAAACAAAGAACGGAACTTTTTCATCAAGACTTGCTATTTATGAATTAGATCAGAGACTTGATAAAAAGAAGTTTATCAGGATATCTCGTTCAGACATTGTAAATCTCGACTTTGTCAAAAAGCTTGACTTGTCTTTTACAGGGACAATCGCAGTTGAACTTAGAAACGGAGAAGTTGCTTATGTTTCTAGGAGAAATTTAAAAGAATTTAGAAAGGCTCTTGGCCTTTAGGAGGACTTATGGAAAAAATTAAAAATTTATTAATAGGATTTTTGGCTGGTGTAGGAATAGGTGCCTTAATCGAGGCGATTGTATCTATGATAATTAAAGAAAATATAGTTGGAGTTCCAGAGTTTGTAGCAAGTCATACAGTAGGTTATGCAAAAATTATCCAATGCCTAGTTTACGGTGGCTTTGGTTTGGTATCTGTCCTAATGAGGGCAATTTTCAAAAATAAAAATAGGGCAACCTATTTAAATCGAACCATCCACTTTTGTACAATGTTTATCTATTTTATCTTTGCAGGCTTTTACCTAAGGTGGTTTAATTATGATTTCTCTATTGTGACTTCCGCCATCTTCTTTGTGGGTATTTATTTACTAATAGCCTACATCTCTTATTTTTATGAGAAAAATATGATAAAAAAAATCAACAAAAAGTTATAACATTCCAGATTGGGATTACATGGAAAGATACAGGCTCTTCAACATTTAGTGTTGATCTATTTTTTAGAGCGTATTTAGAGGAATTTGGTCAGGAGATTAGTTCAAAGATAGAGTAGCAATCAGTAGAGATTATTTTAAAATCTTCTTTTGTTTTCCCATGTAAGTGTGGTATAGTAAGGGTAGATATTTGTTCAATCATTTGGGGTGCCATGTGCTGAGATAAACCCACTGAACCTGTCAAGTTAGGGCTTGCGTAGGGAAATGATCGGAACGTAGCTGGATTTCGTGTGTAAAAAATACGTGATCTAGCTACTGACTATAATTTCTGACGGGCACTTTCCTTGATGGGGGAGTGCTTTTTTGTACGTGAAGTGAGAATTAAAGCAGGTAGCATTGAATGAAGAGTAGAGAGGTTAGGGAGTGAATGATGTTAGAGTTGCAGTCGGTAGATTTTTCGTTCCAACAAGATCAGGAAAAACGGGTGCTGTCAGAGGTGTCACTGTCAGTCGCACCGAATCAAATTGTCAGTGTTGTTGGGAAGAGTGGATGCGGGAAGAGTACGCTCTTCAAGCTATGTACGACCGAGTTGACGCCAACAAGGGGAGCGATTCGCTTCCAGGGGCGAGAGATTCAGTTAGGGGATGTGGCTTATATGCCCCAACAAGATTTATTACTTCCTTGGCAGACGGTCTTGGGGAATGTGATGTTGCCGACGAAGCTCGATGAGGCTAACCAGCTGACTGAAGAACATGGTCGGCGGTGGCTCGAGAAGGCGGGGCTAGGAGATGTGGCGGATCAGTTGCCCCATCAACTCTCAGGTGGGATGAAGCAGCGAGCCGCTTTTATTCGGACATTAATGACCGATAGTGATGTGTTGTTGTTAGATGAACCCTTTGGCGCGTTGGATTATTTCACGCAGAAGGAAATGCAGGAATGGTTATTGACATTGTGGATGGCAACGAATAAGACGATTCTAGTGATTACACATAATATCGAGGAAGCCTTGTACTTAAGCGATGTGGTCTATGTGATGCAACCGTATCGACCGGGGCAGTCCGAGCAAGTGACACCAATTCAGATTGACTTGCCGCGTCCGCGCGAAGAAGCAGTGCGATACAGCCGCGAGTTCATTGCTTATAAGCGACAGTTGGAGGAGGCCATCTATGAAAAAAATTAAAACAGCAGTGAGACGGTACTATCCGTTTGGGTTAATTCTGATGGCACTGTTAGGTTTCTTCGAATGGTCGGTTAGTGCAGGGATTACGCCTCATTTCATTATTCCTAAACCCTCATCCGTTGTGCTTACCTTAATTGAGCAGTATGAGTTGTTGTGGAGACATACACTCATTACACTGCTAGAAGTAGCGGTAGGTCTTGGCGTATCGATTGGTCTCGGTATTCCGTTAGGGATCTTGCTGCATTATTCATCTTGGGCCAAACGAGCGCTCTATCCCTTCGTGCTTGTTTCGCAGACGATTCCCATTATTGCTCTGTCACCGATCTTTGTCATGTGGTTTGGTTATGGGTTGACGATAAAAGTAGCGGTTATTTTTCTGTTTTGCTTTTTCCCATTGGTTGTGAGTACGTATGATGGATTGAAGGTAACAGATCCTGCTTATTTGTCCCTGTTTCGCAACTTGAAAGCCTCTAAGTGGCAAATGTTTAAGTATTTGCAGTGGCGAATGGCTTTGCCGTCTGTTCTGTCAGGCATTAAGCTGAGTGTGATTTATGCCTTAATGGGAGCGACAGTAGGGGAATGGCTAGGTGGCTCAGATGGATTAGGGTACTATATTCGGCGAACAGCCAGCAATCTGAAGGCAGATGGAGTTTTTGCGGGGATTGTGATTTTGTCGTTGATTGGACTGATATTATTCGGGGTCGTCTCTGGCCTGGAAGCAGTATTACTACATTATCGAAATCAAGAAAGGAATGCATAATATGACAACTTACATTAAACGATTGATGAAAGGAATTACAGCAGTATTGGTGTTGTTGGTGCTGGCGGCTTGTGGACAAAGCACGCAGAATGATGCAGATCAAGCAGCTGATTCCCCAGCAGATGATCAAACAACAGAAAGTGTGGCTGAGGGAGAACTACAAGATGTTGAGTTAACACTTGATTGGTATCCGAATGCCAACCACGTGCCTATCTATACCGCATTGAAGCATGGATATTTTGAAGAAGCGGGGTTGAACGTTACCTTGAAGATGCCTGCTGAAGCGGATGATCCGATTCGATTAGTTGGAGCGAACCAGACAGATATTGCGGTGAGTTACCCAGGTGTGTTGATGAAAGCTCGTGCTGAAGATATTCCGGTGAAAGCATTTGGATCACTTGTTCAGCGTCGATTAGATGCGATTATGTACAAAGAAGAGTCCGGTATTCAATCACCAAAAGATTTAGAAGGCAAGAAAATCGGGTATGCATCTGATTCTATTTCGGAAGAGATTATTTACTCTATGGTAGAAGAAGATGGTGGAGATGCGTCAAAAGTTGAGATGATTGATGTGGGTTATGATTTAATGCCTGCTTTATCCACAGATAATGTGGACGCGTTGATCAGTGCCTATATGAACCATGAATATTTACTCTTGGAGGATGAAGGGTACAATATGGGACACTTCGAATTCCAAGATTACGGTATTCCGGAGAATCAAGAACTGATCTTTATTGCGAGTGATCAGACAATTGACGAACGCAGTGACGTTCTAACAAAATTCATGACAGCTCTACAAAAAGGGTATGAAACAGCTGTCGAAAACCCAGATGAAGCGATTGAAACGTTATTCGAAAATGAAGAGAATGAATATGCCTTGGATAAAGACATTGAAATCCAGTCCTGGAAAGAGTTCCTTATTGAGTATATGAGCGCAGACGGTGAATTCGGAACGATTGACCCCGCACAATATGAAGAATATGCGAAGTGGATTTATGAACGCGGTGCGATTGACAGTGAGCTAACTGGGGAAGACTTAACAGCTCCAGCATTGTAAACCTTAATAATAAATAACCAAAAACTCTCCTACAAATTTGTGGGAGAGTTTTTTAGATAAATAATTATTCTGAAAATTATAGTTGTATATCTCATGTAATCGGTGTATAATCTTATTAAGCAACAAAATAAAATTACAGGAGAATGTCATATGAAAGTGTCAAATAAAGTAAGAGATGTGTTGGTATTAGAAGGAAGTGTTTGCCCTTAAGGAGTTAGACTGTAGATAACTCACTAATGGTAAATGCTTATTACACATTAGAGGAGTTAAACATTGAATAAAACAAAAATTTTAGACGTTAATCATTTAAAGAAAGTGTATAAACAAGGAAAAGAGCCGTTCGTAGCGGTAGACGATGTATCAATGACTATCCATGAAGGTGAAATTGTCGCTTTGATCGGTCCGAATGGGGCAGGGAAGACGACAACTGTTTCGATGATTGGTGGCTATTTACTGCCTACATCAGGCGATATTTTATTAGAAGGAAAAAGTATTGTAAAAACGTCCAGTAAGCATAAACCCAAAATTGGGGTTGTCTTCGGTGGGCATTCAGGATTTTATGGGCGGGCAACCTTGGTAGATAATTTATCATTCTTTGCTGATCTGGTTCGAATTCCGCCGAAGGAACATGAACAAGAGGTTGCTCGTGTACTGAAGTTGGTAGACTTGTATGATGTGAGAGAGAAGGAAGCTCACCAGTTGTCTACTGGGATGATGCAGCGATTGCACATTGCTCGTGCGATGTTGGGGAATCCGTCACTATTATTGCTAGATGAGCCGACAACCGGATTAGATGTAGAGATTGCCAAAGAAGTGCGCGATACCATTAAAAAATTAGCGCAGCAAGGGATGGCTATTTTACTGACGAGTCATATTATGAGTGAGATTGAAGTGTTAGCGGACCGCATTTATTTAATTGGCGGAGGTCAGATTAAGCATGAGGGAACTGTTGCTGATATCTTAGACTTGGCTAAAGTTACGCATATTGATCGACCGGCTACATTAGAAGAGTCTTATTTGTCAATTGCGCCAACGTTGAAGAGGGGGAATTGATGATGCGATTTCTCAGATTATGTTGGTTTCATTTTAAGCTCTATACGAAGAATAGTTATTTCGTCTGGTTGCCGATTTCGAGTACGATTTCTATCTTCTTACTTCAGTATCTAGGGGCCTATGCGAGTGGTACGTTAGCAAGTAGTAATATTTGGTTGATCAGTGGCACATTTGGGATGTGGGCATCTACAACAACGGCTGCTGGTTCGATCGGCTTTCAGCGCTACATGGGAACGTTGCAGTATATTGTGAATACGCGGATTGATGATCGTGTATCGGTGGCAGCTGCTATTACACCGGCATCGACGTATGGCTTACTAGCGTATCTTGTTGCGTTGGTTATGAGTATCATCTTGCGTGTGGGGATTCATGGATTAACAATCGGTACTGTGCTGGCCATTATTAGCTTATGGTTGTCTGCGCTTATCATGAGTTTGTTCATTGCAGCATTTTTCGTATTCACTCCGAATGCGATGACTTATGAAGAGTTGATTATGATTCCTATTCTATTGTTGTCGGGGTTATTTTCATTGCAGTTAGTTCAGTTACCTATTTTTTCTGTCTTCCAGTGGTTATTGCCCCTAGCGACACCGATTAAGTTCTTATTAACCGAGGCAGTTGAATTTGATATCTTGCCGTGGTTAAGCAGTTTGGTGTTGTGGAGTGGCTTGTCCTGGTGGCTCTCAAGTGTGTTACTCAAGCGAGCGAATATTACTGGTCAGATTGGAGGGGTTTAGATGCGTGTACAATTAAGCTCTTTATCCTTCATGGCCAATCGTAAGACACAGTTCGTGCATTTTTTGTGTCTGCCGATTATTAATATGATTCTGTTCTTATTCATCCACCGTCAATTTACGGGGGGAGATGTGTTGAATCCAGTAGTAGCAGTGACTTCAGTAGCGGTGGCAGCTATTACGATCTCGCTATCCAGTGTGAGTCAATTGCTGACACATGATTCTATGCGAGGAGTTGACAAGATAATGGTCATCAATCGGCCGTATTCACCGCGATATTGGGGAAATAAGATATTGACAGCGATGGTCGTGTCATGGGGATTAATGGCGATTAACTTAGGACTTCTAGCTATAGTTGGAGTTGATTGGGTCGTGATCTCTCGGATTGTGCTAGCTTCGCCGGCGTTGTTAGTGACCGGTGTGCTGTTAGGAATGTTAGGCTTTTTCTTAGCATGGCGCGAGTCGAATCCTTACTTCTACACAAACTTAATATCGGCAGCGATCCCCATTATTTATGGTGTTATTGTTTCTGTTAGTGAGTATCCGCCAGTGTTTAAAGTGTTCAGTCAGATTTTCCCATTCTATAATGTGCGAGATTATTTGCAGACGGGACAGTGGGAACATTTGGCAATTGAGGGGATTAAATTAGTCGTGTTGATTATTGTAACAGGGCTAGTTTACCAGTTGAAACATAAAAAAGTGGTTGATAAGAAAAGCTTGCTATTCTAATCGACTTGCTTGATGCATATGATGAAAAGATAATATAAAAGGCTTCCCTGTATTAAGGGAAGCCTTTTTATCTTTGGATGTATTAGTAACTTTTTCGGCGGTAAAGGAGTGAGCCTAGCAGTAGGAACACGAGGATGATACCGAGGTTGATGCCCCAGTGGACGTATTCGAGCTGGACATTGCCAGTCAAGTAGTTGGCCGGCAGCTCCGAGAACAAGGTGCCTGGTAAGTAGTCGAAGACAGGTTTGCTCTGCGGCAAGATCCCAATAATAGCACTAGAGGCGTAATTGATTACGCGATAAATCAGTAAAATTAAGATAAAGGCACTGATTTCGCTATTGAATAAAATGGCTATCACGTAAGTTACTGTCAATGCACTGAGTAGAATGGGCAGTAAGTTAAGCGAGTTGTTAATAAAGCGGTGCAAGTGCTCGACTTCTGTATTCGGTACAATCATTTCGCCGGATGCATAAGCAACCCCGAAGAAAATCGCACCAATGATTAAAAAGTTGATTAAGGTGACAAAATATTTGCCCCAAAAGATATGCGATCGGTTGACACCAAAACCAATGGAGACGCTAATAAGATCACGATCGCGTCCAAGTAACACGATGGCTAAGGTTCCCGTTAGCATGAGTAAAAAGTTTGGCGCTACGAAGATGGATGAATAATAAAACATGTTCGTAGCATAGGGGAACTCTAGCTCGCGCTGGCTCATGAAGTCGAGTCCGAATGCAGCTCCGACCAATAAGGCAATGCCTAATAATAGAACAACGTAGCCTACTTTTTTCTTCCGAAGTCGACGAAATTCACTTTTCATATAGTTTTTCATCTTACACACCTACTTTCTCGAAGAAGTAATCTTCTAAGGTCTCGTTCTGAATAGTAAGGGAATGGACCTGGATACCTTTGCTGACCAGGCGACGGTTGATATCATAAGATGGGATATCATCAGAGCTAAGGTGCAAGGTCGTATCGTCGACGATCTTAATCTCTAAGGCATCGAACTGTTCATTGAGCACAGTAGCTGCTTGCTTGGCAGCATCCACTTTAATCACAAGCGTCTTGACCATATTATCAATAAGTTTATCTTTGGAGACTTTCTCCACAATCTGACCTTCGTTTAAAATAATGTAGTCCGTTGCGATCTCTTCCAGCTCAGTTAGTACATGACTGGAGACGATAATGGTGGTGCGTCGTTCGCGGTTGACTTTAAGTAAGATTTGGCGAATATCGCGTACACCTTCTGGGTCAAGTCCGTTGCTCGGCTCATCCAAGACTAAGAGGTCTGGTTTGAATAAGAGCGCTAGCGCGATGCCGAGACGTTGCTTCATTCCTAGTGAGAATTGTTCGAATTTTCGGCGAGAATTCTCAAGTTCAACGAGATCTAAGACCTCTTGGATGCGTTCCTTGTCGATCGATCCAGTGATCTGCTTAGAGAAGTAAGCCAGATTATGATAGGCTGAGAATTTTGGAAAGAAGACAGGGTTCTCGATTAAGGTTCCGATACTTGGGCGCTCGAAAGATCCTTGGAATTCAATATGTCCTTTGTTCGGAAAAAGTTGTTCCGTTAGTAACTTGAAGAGCGTTGTCTTACCGGCACCGTTTTTCCCGATAACGGCACAGATTTCACCGGCTGCTATGTTGAAATTTGCATTGTCAATAACGGTCTTGCGTCCAAATTTTTTTTGTCAAATCTTGGACTTGTATGGACTGAAATGTCATATGATCACCTTTTCTAGAAAAATCCATTGCGTCCCCTCCATTTTACCACAGTTGAGCGTACCTGAACACCCAAAACAATTGATTTATGCGAAATAGATATCAAAATAAGGAACATAAATTCTCAGTTACAGTATGCGGTGAAGTATCGTTTTCGATGAATTATGACGCTTTGCGTCGATTGTTCCTATTTCTTTATTGCAAATATAAAGGTTATTAATTGAAAGCGATTTCTTTTGTGTTATAATGTTATTATAAATAGATAATCAAATTAAGGAGTGGTTAGTTTATGAAAAAAATAGTCAGTGGCATTGTATCAAAGATAGCTGTTTTAGTGCTAGTAATGGGGTTTGCTGTTGATGATATAGAGACTCATGCTGAAGAAATCTCCGATAAAGTTGACATCTCAATAGATGTTGGACACAATTATTCAAACCGTTCGTCCTTTGATGTAGGAGTAGAAGAAAATTATCGCGTAGTAGACACTTCAAGTTCTAATGAAGTTAATTTAGATGTATTGTTAGAAGGTATTAACGGAATTAGTGCTGAGTTAGATGGCGAAAATGTATTTTCTATATATGACTCAGTTAATGGATATAATAGTTCATTATCTTTGATGCTAACATATATATAGACGATAACACAGGAGAAGTAAAACAAGCTCAAGTACATGAACCCTTTATTGAGAACCCAAAATATCGTACACTATAGATACGTCTGATGTTAATGGAGATTTAACTATAGCAACAGCAAGGAGTGTCAATAGTTTTTCATATTACTTTCAAAGTAGTAAATGGATATCTCGTAGTGGAGTAATTTCACTGTCCTTATCTCCAAAACAATCATGGGTTCGTACAGTTGTTCATGGTGACAACCCTAATGCGTCTGCGTCATTAAAAAATGATAGTTGGCAAACAGTCCTAAACAATTACAGTGGACATTCGAATTGGAGAAACACTTCCAGTATGAGATCGCAGTATATGTGTCATGTTCATTGGGCTGGGTATTGGAAAACACCATGGAATCTTGAGCCACATAGAACAGGAACAGCAATAGCTAGTAATAGTTGTAATCCTTAAGTTATGATGGATAGGAGCGTATTTAATGATTATCAGACGAACTTTAATCAGTATATGCAGCTTACTGTCAGTTATCAGCGGAGCAGTGTTAGCGTATCAGTCGGGAATTGCTTTAGATGAGATGTGGTCATTTGAGCGATATTTTAAACACAATCAATTGTACATCTATATGTTAGCTATAAGTGTAGTTGTATTAGTTATCACTATCTTACTCGAATGGTTGGCTACATCACGATGGGGCAATGACTATCATAGATGAAAATTAAAACATCAAGTCACATCATCAGTGACTTGATGTTTTAAGGTGTGCGCTTGGTATGGGTGACAACTTGGATGCCTTTGCTGACTAGGCGACGGTTGATATCATAGGAGGGTACCTCATTGGAACTAAGGTGTAAGGTGGTCTCATCTACAATATCAATATCTAGCCCTTTTACCACAGTTGAGCCTACCTGAACACCGAAAACCGTTCATTCACTTGAAAAATATAGGAGTTGCCGAATAGAGTGAGTATGAAGCGAAATGATTTCATTCTCTATGCATTCATGTATAATAAAAAAATGTAATGCAAACAATTATTTAAAAAGGAGATGGATGACAATGACAGAATTAAGTAAACAACCACAAAGAGATAGAGCGGAACACAATGCATATTTTCCATCAGAGTATTCACTAGATGCCTACACTAGTCCAAAAACAGACTTTGATGGGTACAAAATTGACACGCCGTATGAAGGACCAACGCGAAAGATTTTAGTCGTGGCGTCTGATGAGCGGTATGTTCAAATGGAGAATGGGAAGTTCTTCTCAACAGGGAATCACCCGGTTGAAACATTGCTACCGATGATGCACTTAGCACATGCTGGCTTTGATTTAGAGGTGGCTACATTGTCTGGCAATAGTGTCAAAATTGAGATGTGGGCGATGCCGGAAGAAGATAAGCCGGTGATGGATTTCTACCATGAGATTTTGCCGAAGTTTGAACAGCCACACAAATTAGCGGATATACTAGCAATAGTGACAGCGGAAGATTCTGTCTATGAAGGTGTCTTCTTCCCGGGTGGTCACGGTGCATTAGTGAATTTACCTGAAAGTTCAGATGTGAACCAAGTGCTTAATTGGGCGATGACTGAGAAAAAAGATATTATTACACTCTGCCACGGACCAGCAGCACTCTTGGCAGGGGCGTCAGACGATCAGGAGTTTTTATTCAAAGACTTCGAGATGGTGGTCTTCCCAGATGCGCTTGATGAGGGGGCGAACCAAGAGATTGGGTATATGCCAGGGAAGTTGAAGTGGTTATTGGCGGAGCGTCTGAAAGAGTTGGGCGCGACTGTCTTGAATGACGAGATGAGCGGTCAGGTGCATAAAGATCGCAATCTCTTGACGGGAGATAGTCCACTGGCAGCGAATGCACTGGGAATATTGGCGGCAGATGAATTGTTGAAACGACTAGGATAAGATAATTAACGAGCAACATCTAGTCGGTGTTGCTTGGTACATAATGATGATTTATAGCGGTTGATGGTCAGCCAAAGTAAAGCACTTGCGCCCGTAAAGTTTACTGGCGCTTATCAAAAATACATGAAGTCAATAAACGCACAACAACAAAGAAACTCCACACAGAGGATTAACAATGCCAATCTTCTGTGTGGAGTTTGCTGATGCAAAATATGGAATGGTCGCATACGCAACTATCCGTATCGTGGTGCGAAATGTCGGATAGTCTCCTGCTTGATTCTGCGCTGCATGTGTGAGTGTGTCCTTATTTTAAGAGACGATCTTTTGCATCTGAGAAGATATCAGATAGGGAATGTCCTTTAACAATTAACCGATAGAACAAGGGGAAAAATATCAGTATGAGCAATAAAGCAGTCGGAATTTTGTCTATCCACCCGACGAATCGAGTGATGAAACTGAATAGGCATTCATGCATACAAATCATCCTCCTTGTATAAATTGGTGATAGCACATTAAACTCATTCGGTATTTGAATGTCATCTAATTTATTCAGAAAATCTAATTAATCAGAATGATCTTTTTTATACCACAATGGGAAAAAACATAGAAGTACAGGAATAATAATAGGAAGATCACCTATCCACCATACGATATCTTTGATAAGTTGAGCAAGTTGTCTAAACATACTATGTCCTCCTTTTGGGCATATTGTTAATCACTAACTCCCATCATATAAGCATCAAACCCAACAAGAATAGGATTTAATTGTGCTGGAAGTGACGCTATTGGAAGAGCTGCTCGAACATCATTAACTTGTGATAAAATAGATGGTCCATTTTTGGTACGCTTCTTTGGATATAATACCGCGAGCTTCAACTTGCTTTGCTACATAAACTCCTAATTCATGAGCTCCTTTAATAAGTGCTCCACCAGATACAATAAGACCTGCAATAGTAGCAATCGTGCTCAATGATATTGATCTACTTTGGTTTTGTGCTTGGATTTCATCTAGCAGTTCCTTATTTGAATGTCTAAATGATTTACAATTAAAGCATAAAGGAAATCTTCACATAAATCAAACGCTTTCACAAGGGTTTTTTTCCGATAATATAAACAATAAGATGCATAACCCAATTGATAAAACGTATGTGCTCTATTGCTTTGACAGGTTAATCAAGGCAAGTAACGTCGGCCTTGTTGGATAATGGCGCGCGGCGAGAGGACTTGGAAGATGGCGCTGTTAACGGTCAGGCCTAGTGCTAAGCCCCCTGCGACAATAAAGGTTTCGATTAAATATCGCATGGCCGATAGAATCTCTCCTGTCACGAAGGCAAGCATACTGTTATACGCGCTACCCCCAGGGACAAGTGGGATAATCGCTGGAATGGCGAAGATAGTTACTGGCATACGGTAATGCTTGGCGAAGAGTTGACTGATTAAGGCAATCGTGAAGGAGGCTAGGGTCGTCCCGACGAATAATGGCAAGTGAAAAACTTGCGTGCAGATGAAGTAGACAATCCACCCCAGGCCACTCGTCGTAGCGGACGCCGGAATTGTTCGCTTCGGAATATTATAGAGAATGCCGAACCCGACTGTTGCAATAGTGGCTGAGAAAATAGGCATAATATAATAAGTAAACATACAAAACCTCCTAAATAAATGTCAAGACAACAGCAATGCCAACGCCAATAGCACCGGCTGTTAGCAGTGCTTTGGCTAAAGTGCTCACACCAGCCAATAAGTGGCCAGCCATGAGGTCACGAATACCATTCGTAATTGCAATTCCTGGAACCAAGGTCATAACGCCACTGATGATAATGGCATTCATATTTTCCCCTAGACCTAACGTATAGAGCGTAAAGGCTGTGAGCCCGATAGCGAAAGCAGCAACGACTTCAGCGAAGAAGGTAATATTGGTACTACCATTCACATATTCGAATAAAAATTCGCCAAGTCCTCCTGCGAGAAAAGCTGGAATAATATCTGGCCAACTCCCACCAAATAAGAAAGGGAAGAAGCCGGTTGTTATCGCCGCTAATAGAACGGTTAAGTATGGTGGAAATTCTCGAATACGCATCTGAAGGAGATAAAGATAGGCTCGTACTTCATTGGGTGACTTAGGTTGAGCGGATAGATCGCGAGATAGTTGGTTCAACTCTGCTACCATCTCCAAGTTCGTGGCACGATCAGTCACACGAACGAGTTGCGTGACATCAGCTCCGACTTCATTTTTTGTCGTCATAATAATCGCGGTTGGAACGACGAAGACATTGACATATTCCAGTTTAAAACTTGTCGCAATACGGTGCATCGTATCTTCCACGCGATAAGTCTCAGCCCCATTGGATAGCATTAAGCGACCAATATCCATGCAAATATTAAGTGCTTCTTCTGCTTGATAGGTAGTAGCTTCTGTCATTAGATCACTCCTTTAAAGATTCCGTGTAAGGTGAATATTTGCGAGCTTCTATTAGAATAGTGTGCATGAATAGAAGCTCGCAGTGATTCATCCTCTTTTTAGTAAATGTCACCGGCCAGGACACGGTTAATAATTTGGGCAACCCCATGTTCACTGTTAGATCCTGTCTCGTATGCAGCTGTTTCTTTTGCTTCTGGGGCAGCGTTAGCCATAGCAGTTCCGTGTTCTGCCCATTCAAGCATAGATAAGTCATTAATGTTGTCGCCGATTGTGAGGACTTCCGTATGATCAATACCGAGTTCACGAGCATAGGTTGCGACAGCAAATCCTTTGGTCGCATCTTTGTGGTTGATCTCTAGGTTCATTGCACTAGAGGCCGTAATGACAATATCATCAGCTGCTTGGAGCAATGTATCTTTCAGCTCGGTTAGCATCTCTTCACCGGCAGTGGTTTGGGCAGATACTTTTAAGATCTCCTCGTCATCGCGACGAATGAGTTCTTGGAAGTTGTCGAGATAAGTGATATTGTGTTGCTCTAAGAACAGATCGAGCTTCTCTTCCAAGCGTTCAGGAGCCAAGGTCTTATTAATATCGCTAAGGACATGGCGTAAGTATTCGCGTTCGCGCTCGTAATTGGTTGAGTAGACCCCTTTGTCCGTCATGATATTAACATGGACATCCTCACGATCTAAGACATGCAATAAAGTTTGGACAGTTGATGGCTTGAGGTTCTTCGTATAGAGGCGGTTGCCTTCCTCATCGTATCCAATTGCACCGTTCAAGCCAAAGAACGAACAGTTAATGCCGCGTTCTTGGACAATGGTGTAGCCTGTTTGATAGTCGCGACCAGTTGCAATAGCGAAGTGAATCCCATGTGCTTGAGCGTCTTTGATCGCAGCTAAGTTCTCATCTGACAATTCAATTTCTTCATTCAGCAGTGTCCCATCCATATCTGACACAATTAATTTAATCATTTAAAATCTCCCCATAAAATAAATTCTACTTCCAGTGTATCACATATGAGGCAAAAATGCTCCTATCTACAATATAAGAGCTAGTTTATGTAGCGAATGTGATGAAAGTAGGGAGAATTAGGATTAGGGATGAAATTTTAGGCAATTACTAGTATGATAGAGATAAGAATTGGAGGAGAGACAGATGAATTTACCGGTGATGAATGACTGGCGACCGATATTGGAAGAAGCGATGCAGACGGAGGCGTATCAACAATTACGAGCATTCTTAAAGCAAGAATATCGCGAACATACGGTATATCCAGCGATGGAACATATTTGGAACGCCTTCGAGCAGACCCCTTATGAGAAGGTGAAGGCTGTTATCTTAGGACAAGATCCGTATCATGGGGAAGGACAAGCACACGGCTTATCATTCTCTGTACAGCCTGGCATACCGATTCCACCATCACTGAACAATATTTATAAAGAGTTGCAGTCTGATCTCGGGATTGCGCCGGTTAATCATGGCTTCCTGCGAGCATGGACAGAAGAAGGTGTACTGATGCTGAACACGGTGCTGACAGTTCGGGCCGGAGAAGCGAATTCACACCGCGGGAAGGGCTGGGAAGCATTGACCGATCATGTCATCAAAGCGTTAAATGAACGCTCAACCCCGATTGTCTTCATTCTGTGGGGCAACCAAGCCATTGCCAAAGAAGCGATGATTGATGAGACGCGACATGCGATTATCCGTAGTTCTCATCCGAGTCCATTGGCAGCTTATCGTAGCTTTTTTGGATCTCAGCCGTTCTCCAAGACGAATACGGTGTTGCAGGCACTAGAGATGGAGCCGATTAATTGGGAACTTCCTCACCACGTCTCATCGGATGAAGTTTAGAAATAAATATTAAAGAAAAGGAGGGATAGTGTGACCACTAAAAGAGTCCCATTATACTTACAACTAACAGAAAAGATTATTGACCAAATTAATGACGGTACTTATGAAGCGGGAGATAAATTACCGTCAGAACGCGAATTGTGTCATATTTATGATATGAGCCGCATTACGGTACGGAGTGCACTGAGTGAATTGGAACGAGATGGATATGTGAAAAAGTTTCAAGGAAAAGGAACATTCATTGCTAATACAACGTACCAACAGAACTTACTGAATGTCTATAGTTTTACCGAAGAGACGAAAAAGATGGGCAAAACGCCACAAACCAATATCGTGTCGTTCGAGCTTGTATTGGCAGATAAGAAGTATGCCAGCAAGTTAGGGATTCGGGTGGGGGACGAGATGTACCGAGTTGTCCGATGTCGACTAGCTGATCAGGAACCGCTGATCGTTGAGACATCTTACTTACCGCGGTATAAGTTTGCCCACTTGACGGAAAAAGATCTGGCTAACTCGCCGATGTATGATGTCTTCAATCGAGCGTACAATATCCAAGCAACCCGGGCGGAAGAAGAATTTAGTATTACAACGTTGCGTGATCACGAGGCAGAACTACTAGCGGAAGCGGTTGGAGATCCAGCTATGTTAGTGAAGCGAACGGCCTATGATAAGTTAGAAGAAGTGATTGAATATACAATTAGTGTCATTAATGGACAAAAGTATAAATATAAAGTTGAATTACAACAATAGTCTCCTGGATAACTAGAAGTCAATCGATTGCAATCCATCTAGTTACTTGATATAATAATAATTGGTTATAACAAGTAAAGAATTGGAAGGATGATATCATGTTTAATAAATCAACTGACGAACTGAAAGCACTGGATGCCTTGCATACTACGACAGAAATTAAACAACAACCAGATTTGTGGCGAGAAACACTTGCTATTTATCGGGAAAATAAAGAGCGGATCGATACGTTTTTAGATCAGATTAAAGAACAACATAAACAGATTAATATTATTTTTACGGGAGCAGGAACTTCGGCTTTTGTGGGCGAGACGATTCAACCGTACTTACATGGTAAATATCGCAACACAGCGATTTCTGTCCAAAGTATTCCAACAACCTCTATCGTCTCCAACCCCGAAGACTTCCTATCAGAAGAGGTAGCGACGATTTTGGTTTCGTTCGCTCGCAGTGGGAATTCGCCAGAAAGTGTCGCGACTGTCGAGTTAGCTAAGCAGATCGTTAAGGACTTATATCAAGTGACCATTACATGTAACGCAGATGGAGAATTGGCTAAGAATGCTGAAGATGACGCGAAGAATTTATCGCTCTTGATGCCCAAGCAAGCCAATGATCAAGGTTTTGCTATGACCGGAGCATTCACGGCAATGACGCTATCTGCGCTCCTAATCTTCGATACCGATGCGGACAAGGTTGCTTATGCTGAAGAGCTCATTCCATTAGCGGAAAATGTAATTGCGCGTGAGTCAGAGATAGCACAAGTGGCAGATTTAGATTTCAATCGAATAGTCTATCTTGGTAGTGGCAGTCTAGAAGGGCTAAGTCATGAAGCATCGCTCAAGCTCTTAGAGTTGACAGCTGGGAAAGTAGCCACCTTCTATGAATCATCACTCGGATTCCGTCACGGACCAAAGTCAATCGTTGATGAACAGACGGCAGTAATTGTTTTCCAATCCACTGATCCGTACACGAAACAATATGATAATGATGTATTGAGAGAAGTGTACCATGACAAAAT
>Ga0181459_100005_pt1 | contig 36713 bp, 34 predicted proteins | sample InSIn2SAF170_FD_119060 | JGI IMG/M metagenome (GOLD analysis project Ga0181459, IMG submission 119060) | Clean room microbial communities from NASA Spacecraft Assembly Facility at Jet Propulsion Laboratory, Pasadena, California, USA -... ...
TGAGAAGCATACTGGTAGGTGCTGAGTAAGAAAGATGATCTGCTAGTTCATATGTGCAATGTTCAAATATGGTAGATATGAATTACTCTTAACACATTCTGTGCAACCCTCCAAAAATCCCAATCGTCTTTCAAATTGTTAGTCTCCTCCAATTGTGGACAACAAGTCCAAAAGCATCCTGTAGATCAACGAATGAGAAGTGACCAAATCTCAAACATGCAATGGTGAAGTCTTTCCATTGAGGTACATTTGGTAGCATATTTATACGAGCTTCGAATATCAGATCACGCCCACGCTATGCACGTCGACCACGGTACACCTTTCCGCTAGTCCGATATCGAGAAAGAAGACGCTGGAAATATTGGTTGATCAATATGCACAGGGCACTGGAGAGGCTGTGAGAGAGTCACCCAAGCACAACCTTTCCTTCTCCTGTTTCATCTTTTATGGCCGCTACTCACCACATAATATCACAAACTCACACCCCAAAGACCTCGTCCTCCGCACACTCCCAACGTCCCGCCAACAGGTGCCCAGCTCAGATTCCCGACCTCGAAAGCACAATCCCATACCGCTGTCGGCCCTCTTTCTTGACTCTGTTGTCCACCGGTCTGGCTCGTAGTACCTGCATGATTCGGTTGTGGCAGCCCACCAGAGCTACTACTCATCAGATCCCACAGCATCACACAGCAGTCATCGGCTCCTGAGGCAAGTACACCGCGTTGTGTATTGCTCCATTCTATGCAATTCACTGAGGCTCCATGACCCTTCAGCTCTAGGAGGGCTTGGCCTGGTTGGCGTACGTCAAGGACGCGGATAACGGAACTGTCTTGGGAAAATGTAGCTAGAAGGTGGGCATCATGGGGAGAGGCAGCAATGCGGAGAAGGGGTGGAGGGAAGTTCAGACTGTGCGAGCTGAGGCCGCCCCGAGTGGGAGAGGAGGAAGCAGCGTCGGGACTTAGCGCTATAGCAGATATTAGTATCTATGAACATATGTGGATGATGGACTTACTCTTATCAGTCTTGTCGCTTGGCTCATAGATGATGGTACTGTGCTCGAGAGAACGTAAATCGAACATACGCACGCTACCATCAGCGCCGCAAGAGACGAAGACGTCGACGCTGTTTGCGCAGAAGCGGACGTCGAAAACTTCTTTGTCATGAGCAATAAGCTGAGTCTTAGCCGTCAGGGTCGGAATGTCCCAGATGGTGCATGTCGTATCAATGGAGGATGTGATGATAAGGGACGGTTGTACAATATTCCAGTCTAGCGATGTGATGGGCGCAGTATGTTCTGGAGATTTCGAATTTGACAGAAGCGCCAACGGAGACAGTTTCTGCAAAGGCTGTTCACCTCTCGAGCCCGATCTCGTTATCGTGTTAGACGCATACGAGGCTGCCTCGTTAGGTAATGACCATAATCTCAAGTGGTCACCAGATGTCGCAAGCAGATCCGTACTCTGCTTATTCGACGATGGTGGCTCCCACAATATCCTAGTTACAGGGTAAGCGTGGTTCGCTTCTGCTGTCTTCACAAAGTCAAGACCTCTCTCTCCTTGCGGATTCTCAGGATCAACCTGCGTCCGCTGAGCGTCTAATATTTGGATGTAATTGTGGTTATCTTCGAGGTAGCTGCCAATCGCGATCTTTCCTGCGCTCGTATTCGTCTTGGGCGGCCACTTGCACCAGTCGACTGCGAACATCGGCCATGGGGCGATGTAACTGCTATTTGTAGGGTATTGTAATGGATCTTCTAACGTGGTTCCCCCGGGACTAAACGTTGTTTCGCCTAGATTCGCTTCTGTTCTTGGTCGTATGTCCGCCAGCCCAAGTGGTGAATACGACTGAAGGCCGAACGGTGCGGAAGAAGGGGTCGCGTAGGAGGTGGGGGATATATATTGCTTCTGGGATGTGTCAGGAGTGTTGTTTGAGAAGGCTTTATATCTTGGGGTGTCCATGTTGCCTGGACTCGACTTCGAGTAGCTGTGTTGTGATGCTGGTGGAGGACGCGCAGAGAGGGAGGTCTGTTGTTGCTGTTGTAGCTGCGTTGAAAGTTGAGGCAGCTGTGGGGGGAGAGGTGCTATGCCAGAATTGCCAGTGATGGATATAGGTCGAGAACCAACCTGTAACGATCCGGGCATAGACGCAGGAGGGTGTCCTGGTGTAGGAGGTTGTATCTGTAGGTTCACTTGGTCGGTTCCGTATGATGGAGGAGCGCCATAGTGGTGTACATCGCTCATAGCAGAGCTTGATTGGTTTCGTCGTGGGGACAGCTGAGCAGCGGGACTCGAGGGCAGGCCCTGCTGTTGTTGCTGTTGCTGTTGCTGTTGAAACTGAGGCGGCGCGTACCTCAACGACGACTGCCGACTGATCCCTCCATTACTGTACGGTATTGTAGGAATGTTGTTGTAACCCTGCGCAGGCTGAGCGCTCGGGTGCGCAGACCCTCTGTTCGGGGACCAGGCCGTGGTGTTGGGTACTCCTGCGGCTGCTAATGTTTGCCCGGACTGATATAGAGCGTTCGCAGCCGAATAAAAGTTGTCGTGCTGTCCACTGTGACCTACTTCAGACACGGAATGGCGGTGGTGAGAATGGAATGGCATGGTTGAGATGAGATGGAAATCAATTTGACATGTGCCGGCTTGGAAGAAGTTGGGTCACAGTTGTGGTGAGTCGAGCCTAGGAAATTTGGAGTGATGTCGCTGTTAGATCGACTTTCCTCTTTAGCATTTTGAGCGCCTACAATACAACACTTTCTGGCATGAGGAGTAATTTACGGTAGGCTTTTGTCTAACCAAGCACGTCTTTGGCGATCGTTTCAAGTCCTGGATTACTGTAATGTTCGCCTCGGCTCCTCGCGTGTGAGACGCGGAAAACAATGTGATGTTTATCTCCTGCTTGTTCTTATGGTTATGAGTTTATGGGTCAATGCAAAGCAAGAACACCGTCGATTCCAAATAGAGCTTTGATTTTAAATACTCTACGCTGACAGAATATATTCTAACCTAGATTCCTTCGTGTGACCACCCACTGGTTCTCCCATGGCTACATCAACTTCACCTTTTGCTGTCTTGCTGCTTCCCATATCGACGTTGCCAGTGCCTCGAGGACAGCTAAAAGCCCAGTATGGACGTACTTTGGAAGCCGCTCTTCGTCATTCAAGGCCAAACGATCAATCTACCTCAAGGCTCGACATCGCCCTCCTTTTAAAGGACGTTGCTGCGAACCGTAGTGCCCTATTCGACCCAATACAACATCTCCTCGCCGATGTCTACACCCTGGTTTGCATGATAGCAGCTCAACACAAAATAGAGCTTGACTTCCCTGGTGGAATAGACGTCCGCCTCTTCATAGTCGATCTCTCAGCAACAGACAACAACGTCTCACCACTGACCGGACCACTCATCTCCGCCAGCACATTTGCCGCTTCAAAGCGACACTACAAGCACTGGTATGCCCCCGAGTCTCTTCACACCAGCCACCACGTCAAGCAGCTGCTACAACAGCTACACCAAAACATCGAAGCCCTACCCGAAGGCCAGCCCAGCACAAACCCTGAAACGACACCACAAACACCATCCTCCTCCAAACACTCTACAAGCTCACCACACCACCGAGTAGCCGTAGGCGGCACATTCGACCACATCCACATAGGCCACAAACTCCTCCTAACAGCCACCATCTTCACCGCGCAGCCCAGCGCAACCCAACACCGCGAAATCACAATCGGTACCACAGGCGACGAACTCCTCGTCAACAAAAAGCACGCCAAAGTCCTCGAATCATGGGAAACGCGCCAATCCCGAACAGCCGACTTCATCGAATCGATCCTCGTCTTCCCTGACAGCGCCGACGCCAACGATATATCCTCGCTCCGCACGATCCAGCACATCGACGAGCCCGGACCGAATGGAAAAATCGTGAGAGTAATCTACAGTGATCAGAAGACGGGGGAGAAAGTCACGGTTAATTACACGCGGATATCGGATCCTTTTGGGCCGACGATCACGGACGAGAGTATTTCGGCGTTGGTTATTTCGGCGGAGACGAGGGCTGGTGGACAGGCGGTGAATGACAAGAGAGGTGAGAAGGGGTGGGCGCCGTTGGAGGTGTTTGAGGTGGATGTTCTTGATGCTGGGAGTGATGAGCGGGAGCAGGATGGTAAAGTTGAGAGGACTACTTTTGATAGTAAGATTAGTAGTACGGAGATTAGGAGGAGGTTGGCGGCTGCAAGTCCGCTGACGGCTGGGTTGTGATAGAGTACATGTAGGTAGTAGTTTGAATTGGTGCTAGTCTACAACGTTATGCAAGCTTGTAGTATTGCCATTCTTCATCTATCTTTTTATTGAATCTTCTATCATACGATTTGTTACATGCCATTCGGCTTCTAGATCCAACATTGATTATACAATAGTTGGGATGGGAGTTTAGTTATGCTTGACCTTGCCGTTCGCATACTGGCCGTCCCGCTGTGTTATCGGTACCGATGTGTTCAGGTCTTCTTTGAGGTAGATGGTACGTTCAGCGTACTTCAACACCTCATCGATTAGGATCACAGGCGCGCTCATGTAGATGACTGCTTGCCACTCTTGCCAGTTTAACGCCTCAATGGAGAACAATCCTCTCAGGAAAGGCACGTATAGGATGGCGACATGCAAGGCCATAGAAAGCATGATGGCATAGATAAGTTTCATGTTCTTCCATAGTGGTAATGTCAACAGTGATTCGGATGATGACAGAGCGTTCATGGCGTTAAACATCTCGATGACCACGAGTACTGATAAAGAGATGGTTGAAGCAGATCTTGTTTCAATCGCGTTGGGTGAGAAGATGGCACAGTCGATGGCGGTTGACGATATTGGGTGATTGAACAGCGGGTTGGACAACGAGCACTTGTGGAAGTTCCTAAGCTGGTTGAAGGTTATTTGTGGACCGCCAGAATAGAACATGAACCACCAGATGTAGCCGAAGACTGTTGCAGCACCAACGTATGTGCCAACAACCATGTATCGGAAGAACAGCCAGCCTGTAACAAGGGCTTCGTCTCTCTTTCTTGGCTGACGGCGCATCACATCGTGGTCCGGAGGATTGAAGGAAAGGGCTGTAGCTGGAAGACCATCTGTCACTAGATTAACCCAGAGAAGCTGAACCGGAATGAGAGCCTCAGGAAGGCCAAGGGCGGCTGTGAGGAAAATGGATACGACCTCACCAATGTTCGAGCTGATGAGGTATCGAATAAATTGTTGAGTGTTGCTGTAGATGACTCGGCCTTCCTCGACAGCAATCTCGATCGTAGCAAAATTGTCGTCTGCTAGAACCATATCAGCTGCAAGCTTAGCAACGTCAGTACCGCTACCCATAGCGACACCGATATCTGCTTTCTTCAAAGCTGGTGCGTCGTTGACACCATCACCAGTCATGGCGACGACCTCACCGAGATCTTGCAGAAGGTCGACCAGTTTTGACTTGTGTGACGGCTCGACACGCGAGAAAACGCTGGCTGTCTTTGCAGCATACGACTTCTCGGCTTCAGACAGAGCATCAAACTGTCGACCAGTGAATGACTTTCCGCGCACATCTTCGTCAAGTCCGAATATACCGACCTGACGGCAGATAGTCTCTGCAGTTGTCTGATTATCTCCTGTGATCATGATAACCCGAATTCCGGCATTCTTGCATTCGCGAATAGACGCTGCGACCTCAGGTCGAGGAGGATCAAGCATACCAACAAGCCCAATCAAAGTCAAGTTCTGTTCAAGAGCCGCATACTCTGTGGTCGACTTGGCAGTCTTGAAAGCTCCGTTGTTGGGGACATCGTTGATGACGGCGAAGGCCATAACACGCAGGCCGCGCTTGCCAAAGAGATCAATCTCCTCCGATAACAGATCTGTGTGCCTCTGGTTGAGGGCCACACGTTTTCCATTCTGCCCTACGAGTGTATGGGTGCACCTCTCGAGAATTGACTCAGGGGCACCTTTGACAAGCAATTTGCGGCTCGATTGGTTTCCCACAAGGACAGACATACTCTTTCGATCTCTCGAAAACTCGTAAGTTGCTAGCAGAGGAAGTTGACTCTCGTAGTGCTTGCTCGCAAAATGCGTCCACGCAGAGCGAGGAAGCGTGTTTCGGGACTGGTTCACATTGACAAGAGGTGTACCAATCTTTTCAACCAAAACTCTCAATGCTCCTTCGGTGGCGGGTCCAATCAGGGTGAACACATTCGTCTTCGCATCGTAGGCCAGGTGCGACTCGTTGCAAAGCGCGAGAACCTCAGCAAGTTGGGCAATAGTTGCTGATGAAGCAGCTGGATTGTTAAGTGGTTTACCTGCTCGCAGGAGGTTTCCTTCTGGAGCAAACGTTGTTCCCTCAACATGTACTTCATCTAGCTCCGTGCCATCTTCGCTAAGGAATACCATCTTCTCTACGCTCATTTGGTTTGTTGTGAGCGTACCAGTTTTGTCCGAGCAGATGACGCTGCAGCTACCCAATGTCTCAACCGAAGGCAGGCTGCGTACAATGGCATTCTTGGCTGCCATTTTGCGGGTTCCTAGCGCCAGACATGTGGTGATGACAGCTGCGAGACCTTCCGGGATAGCAGCGACACCAAGGGACACAGCAATTTTCAAATAGTAAATTGCACCTTTTGTCCAGCTTCCTCCATGAGATGGGTCGTTGAAGTGCTGGATGTTAATAAGCCAAACCAGGACACAAATTCCAGTAATGACCTTTGCAAGCTGATCGCCAAACTCATTCAGTTTCTCCTTGAGTGGTGTAGGCTCAGAAATTTGAGAAGTGATGTTCTCGTGGATGTCACCAATAGCGGTCGAGCTTCCAGTCAGTACGACAATCGCTGTTGCATGCCCTACGACGACGGTGGTACCGGAGAAGAGCATGTTGGTCTGATCTTGCTTGACAGCTCTGACATCCGCAACCACACTTGTGTCCTTATTGACAGGCTCACTCTCACCAGTAAGAATGGCTTGATCTACCAAGAAGCTGTTGCTCTGAACCGACAACAATCGACAATCTGCGGGTATGCGGTCTCCAACTGCTACTGTAACGATGTCTCCAGGCACCAACTCTTCAGCCTTGACCCTTTGCATAACACCATTTCGGGTCACAGTCGCTTCGTTCGCAGAGTACTCTTGCAGCGCGGCAATAGCTGCTTCGGCGCTACTTTCTTGTGTCACCCCAACCACTGCATTGAGTATCAAAATCGTGAGTATCTATCGCCCTATTAGTCATGGCTCTTCGTAAGATGTGCTTGTAAACATACAACAATAGGGTCCACAAATGCGGTCCAGTCATCCGACTCTTCAAGCAGAGCAAGAACAAACGATATAGCGGCTGAGCCCAGAAGAATAATGACAAGCTGATCCTTGAATTGTTCTAGGATGAGCTTCCATATTGGTGTTGGAGGATCTTCTGGGAGTGAATTGCTGCCATACTCTTCTCTCGAAGTCGAAACCTGCTGAGATGACAATCCTTGCGGCTCGGTCACTTTAAATCGAGTCAAAATATCCTCCGGACTTTGGGTGTATGGTTGATCCATCCTGTATACGAACGAGTTTGCTGGCTACTCAGCTGTGTATCAGTGGAAAATTTTCGAAAAATGACAATGGGCGCAGGCCATCCAGATGACGCGCAACAGAGAAATTCAACTTGAAATGAGCGGGATCACTTGGGCAGAAAGGAATGCTAGATACTGGTGTATGATTCTATTCTATGGACACCTTTGAGAGAAGAAGGCGGCGTCCTAGTAAGGACACAGTAAACCCAAACTTTTTACATTTTTCAAAACAAAGATGTGACCTAGGAACCACGAGGTTGTCTCCAATGATGCTGCAGGCATCTGCACATGGTAACAGCATCAAACGGACACTGTTGCTAAGTTGTTCATCTCAAATCCCTTGAGAAAAGTTGCCACGGCGATATTGATACCTAGGTAGAGAACAACTATCAACGTATGTACGATCGTCCGCGCCCTTCGGTGTGAGTATTTCTATTGAACACTTGCAACCTTCCAGCAAAAAATTAGGCGTAGAAAGACTGCTGTACCTTGATCTTTGGGAATGCCGACAGCAATATTAGCTTTCGTACAGACAGCAAATGCGATTGGTTAGTAGACGGTAGCATTGACTCGCTAGCAACCTACAAGTACCGCCGTCCTTTCACAAGCACGGCGAAATGCAGTCGTGGTGGTAAGTACTCCAACCAGAGTGCGGCCACTTCACAACCTGCAGTACCTTGGATGGGAGCTAGCACGTGCTCCATCTGCATGCTTCCTTTATTTGTTTGTGGTACTGCTGGAGCTGATGTGTGAGATGAGCCAGATGTAATCACTGTCACGTAGGCACTCGTAGCACTGTTTCAGGGTTTTCATTACTGACTGCATCACTTCGAAACAGGGAAAGAATTGTTAGTGGGAGGCTGGTAAGAGCAACGGTGAGGTAGGAGATTGGCTGGCCCCTGCGCCTATTCGTGGGCTAGCGTCTCGTTGTGTTTCGGCTGTCTGCCACCTCAAGCTTTCTCAGCCTACACCACCGCAACTGCGATAATTGCATGCACCTGCTCTTTGTACTCTGCCATAAGCAGCCGCAGCTCCCAACCATCATCCTACCAACACCATACACAACCACCGCCTAGACACTCGATAACTTCCTGTCGTCGATCACATCGATCGCACTCCTAATCAATCACCGTCAAAATGTCCTCCGACGTAAGTGATCCCCAACAGGCAGTAACGAGTCATGTCGACTACCAGATATGTTGCTGTATTTGATAAGGTTGAAAATGCTAACGATTATCCTCTTTTCAGCGCGAAAGGTATTGTTCATAACTCAGCGCTCCCTTCATTGTCTAACGTTCCCTCCAGCAAGACCTTCCTCGCGAGGCTGTGCGAGCAAGCCGAGCGTTACGATGAGATGGTCAGCTACATGAAAGAGGTCGCCAATGTGAGTCCAACACAGGCTATATGAGCCGGGCCTTGGGTACTGACAGTGTGTCAGCTTGGTGGTGAGCTTACCGTTGACGAACGAAACCTGCTCTCTGTTGCATACAAGAACGTAGTCGGCACAAGACGGGCCTCATGGCGCATTATTTCCTCGATCGAGCAAAAGGAAGAATCGAAGGGTTCCGATAAGCACGTTACTACCATCCGCGATTATCGTCAAAAGATTGAGACAGAACTCGAGAGAGTCTGCCAAGATGTCCTCGATGTGCTTGACGATGCTTTGATCCCAAAAGCCGAGACTGGGGAGTCGAAGGTCTTCTACCACAAGATGTGAGTCTTCCCTGCAACATCTCCATGGTTATTCTGACATTTACAACAGGAAAGGTGACTACCACCGATATCTCGCCGAGTTTGCTTCTGGTGAGAAGCGCAAGACTGCTGCTACTGCGGCTCATGAAGCATACAAGGTTTGTCTTACACTTCATTGATCACTTCAAGCCTGACGTCAAATAGAATGCCACCGATGTTGCTCAATCTGAGCTAACCCCTACACACCCGATTCGACTTGGTCTTGCTCTTAACTTCTCTGTCTTCTACTATGAAATCCTCAACTCTCCCGACCGAGCATGTCACTTGGCCAAACAGGCTTTCGACGACGCCATTGCTGAACTTGACTCCCTGTCTGAAGAGTCTTACCGTGATAGCACCCTTATCATGCAACTTCTACGAGACAACCTGACCCTGTGGACTTCGTCTGATGGTGGAGATGGTGAAGGTGCTGCTTCAAGTGATGCCAAGAAGGAGGAGTCTGCTGAAGCTCCGGTCGGTACTGAATCGACTAAGAACGAGGAGCAGCCTAGTGCCCCAGCTTCCTAAGTGCTGGCAGCCACGTATCGGAAGCTTGCATGTGACGCCGGAACCTGATTACTTTGAGAAGTCCAGTTTCTAACGGGATTAATCGAGAGGTCAGTTCGTCACAGATGGTGCGCCCGAACACATGGTGGGTCTACAGCATTGATTGGTGATGAATGGTGTTTTCGTTTGCCATAGATTGGAGAACGTCGAAGCTGTAGTTCAGCGAATGGACTTGCCTAGTCCTTCACGATACCTCATGAATATTTTCGCCACAGAAGATGTGGATTAGCAAGCGTGTAGCGACTCCCAAGTCGTGTTGCAATGAAACCATGAAGACATGGGTTGTGACGCCTCTTCTCGTGGCATCGACCATTTCTTTCGACTGCCATGATCGTTGTACGCTCTAACAGATCTCAAACGTATCGCATCAAGTCTGTTTCTTGGCAGCATTCTACGACGTCACACTCATAAAGTACGTCCATGTGAATAATACGACTGACAGACATGGCCTACAATCACCACCTCGACATCATATGTGTTAACTGTCGTAACTGAGCAACTGCAGCGTATACCCGTTCACGAGGGCAATCGTCGTAAGCCATGCAGAAGGCGAAGCCCGTTCCAATTAATCCAAATGATGTATACAAAAAACAGTAATTAGGTACTTACATGTAAGTAGATGAATAAAAAACCGTGTATACGAGGTGAGGTTGTACTCGTACAGCGTTGCGAATCATCAGCAGAGCTGGATATCCCAAAAGGGTTAGAATTGATCTGCCTCAATTCAATGCTGCTTTCGTCCACCAGCAGCCAATGACGTCAAATAAGCTCAAGTGAAGGAACAATATTTCCTCACAGTCATGATGTGATCATATGGATGCAATCAAAAGCTACTTATGCGGGGCTCTGAAATAGGTAGTCGGCCAGACTGACTACTTGAAGAGCTTCCAAAGCTGTCAATCGTAGACCAGCCAGTTCTTGATCAAATTCCAATCCCTTGCAAGCCTCTCGTCCAAACCCAGCCTGTACTCGTATTGCTCTCGCGGATACTCTATCCGTCGTGCTTGATCATACCTTCGCTACTTGAGAGTGGGAGAGCTGTTGGAAGTCTTCGTACCAACCTAAGCCGAGACATTGGCAACCAGAAACAGTCAGACTACTTCAACCTTTATACTACGATCTCTAGCATCCTCTGCGTCAACCTCTTAGTGTCAACCATATCTCGCACTTGTTTCTCTTCACAATGAGCGGACCGGCACCCCCAAACCCTGGCGCTCCCAAGCACAATCCTCATAGACCGAAGGCATCGATATTTGCAAAGTATCCGGGTCGATGGGCTACAGGAGTTGCCCTCGCAGGCGCTGCCTACTTATACATTGCCAATTCTCCAACACCAACCACTGAGCCTATAGTGAACTTCCGAACGCCAGGTGTGCAAAACATTGAAAGAGCATATTCAAATGGTGGAGCTACGCCGACGCATACTAAGGCATATGGAGGAACCAAACAGGGCAACAGGGACGAGGTTGCATTGAGAGAAGGAGGAGGCACAGGTGCTTCGAAGTCAGGTTCTCCAATTGCTAAGCCAGGAATGGGCGATGACCAAAGACCATCTGACAAAACCAAGACGGAGGAAGCATTGAACGCGACCATGTATGGAAGTGGAAAAGGTAAGATATCTATTGCCACTCTAGTCCGACCCCTGGTGATCTAACGCACATCTAGGCAAATAAAGAAACTTGACACGACGACTTCATTCTGCTGTTCTGAGCTGGTGGTAAAATCTTCAACTTGAGATACATGCTGATTATGGTTGAGAAGTCCCTGAGAACGGGGCAGTCGGCCAAGCAAGCCGAGGGAACGGTTGACATGCTTAATATCATGTGTTGTATGAAGTGCTCGACGTAAAGCACTATATGTAGAAATGGCTAGGAATTGTCTACTATGGGCCGACTCTTGGAACATTGAAAGATTTTGGTACAATACTTCTAGATATGTATTCCGTCCTTGGCCAATAGAAATGAAGAGGCTCAAGTCTGACCAATAATCATCGAGGGTTGCATGTTCCTGTGCAACTCAAAACACTGCACCTTATCGAGTTCGTTCACTGCAGGCCAGGCATCATTTCTCATGTCCTTTTGTTCTCAAGCAGAGCGCATAGCGCAACCTGTAAGCACAACCATGACCGACTGACTACATGATGTCGAACGTTTCTACGATGCTCTGAATCTAATCCACCTGGACGACACTGCCGGGGACGTACCATCACGACTGCAATAATGGCCTTAGGTATCCTCGAACCAAAGGACGAGCATGTGGCAGGAACAGTATATGTGTATGAAGAAGCGCAACGGCATGCAGATCAATTGAACACAAATACAACATTAAAGAGAGATTCCACCGGCAGGATCATTCTTGTACCGCAGCCTAGCAACGATCCCAACGATCCATTGGTATGCACCATTATTTGGTACATGATATCCATGCTGATTCAAGCGTAGAATTGGCCATGGTGGAAACGGGATCTCATCCTTGCAACCCTCTCCGTCGTCGTCGTGATTGCGACCACAGCCGCGCCTCTGCTAGCAGCCGACTCTGTGCAGCTTGCTTTGTACTTCAAGACCACCTTCCAAAAAGCAGCCGACCTTACAGCCTTTCATCTCGTAGGGGTAGCTGTCGGTGCTGTTATCTTCGTGCCGTCAGCAAGAGTATGGGGCAAGAGACATGTGTTTCTGTTTGGAGCGCTGCTCATGTGCGTTGCTTCAGCATGGGGAGGTTCAACGCACGGCAACCGTAATTACACCTCTATGTTATGGGCGCGAATCTTCCAAGGCGTTGCTCTTGCCCCTTTCGAGTCCTTGAGCAACGCCGTTGTGGGAGACCTTTATTTTGTCCACGAGCGTGGTCCGGTAAGTGGCTGTCACCGTGTCTGGTTCCTGTAGCTTACATCATACCAGCGTATGGCCTGTGTTAACACTGCAATCTTTGGCGGAGCGTTCTTGACTCCTGTCTTCGTTGGCATGATTGCGGCTCGCATCGGGTGGCAATGGTCCTTCTACCTCCTATCTATCTTCATGGGTGTCGGGTTTTTGGTCTTGTTCTTCTTGGTGCCCGAAACAGCCTTTCGACGAGCGGATTACTTAAACACTGACTTTACAGCTGCAGGACAAACAAACAGTGTGTCGTCCTCGTCTCCTCCTGACAGTCTCAATTTAGATGAGAAGCAACTCCGATCTACCGTAACACCGTCGACAACAGGCCTGGGTCCTCGAGAAAGTTACACAAAGAGACTTCAGATCGTTAACGGACGGAAGAGTAATGACTCGTACTGGAAGCTTCTACTTCGACCATTTCCTCTATATTTACACCCTGCTGTGCTATGGGGTTGTCTTATGCAGGGAGTAATAATTGGCTGGACTGTTATGGTTGGAGTCATCTTGTCACTGATCTTTCTCAGCCCGCCATTATTCTTCAACGAAGAGCAAGCTGGCAAAATGTATACAGCAGCGTTCATTGGCTCTATGGTCGGGCTTTTCATTTCTGGGATCTACACCGAGCTGGTCACCAAATTCATGATCCGACGTAACCACGGGAAATACGAACCAGAGTTCAGAATATTGCTTGTTCTTCCCACGCTCATCTTCACGGCGATCGGCCTCTACGGGTTCGGGATTACCGCAGCAAATACCTACAAATACCACTGGCTCATACCTGACGTATTTCTAATGTTCATCATCGCCAGTATGGTTATGGGTGCGATTGCATCAGCACAATATCTTCTCGATGCGTACCGCGATATTGATATCGAGATATTCACCAACTTGATTATCTTCAAGAACATTTTCTCTTTCATTCTGGCGCACTATGCCTACACCTGGATTTTCTCCACGGGTATCAAGCATCTATTTACTGTGTTTGCAAGTATTGAAGTGGTGATATGTGTGCTGGCTGTGCCAATGTATGTGTTGGGAAAGAAGAATCGAGCCTTCTTTCATAGACACGATATTCTTAGGATAGTACGGCTGAAGTAATCCCTGCTGTAAAACAGGGTATGAATACAATGTTGCCTTAATTGCTGCCGCACCAAAACCGATGGATTCGCTTACTCTTGTCAACTTACAATAAGCGAAATTCCATGCACGAACACCCACGAGCCTAATCTAGACCTCATAGCCCGATTGACTGACCTAAAATCAATGCTTTTCACAAAAGTGTGCCAACAGCTGAGGTTAGCCTGATGCGCCACACATTTCCACGCTCCTGGGATTCTCGCTCTCCACGAACTCCACGTGAGCTCGTGATCGATTACCATACAGTACAATAAGAAGTGCGATGGTTCTACTGTACTTTCAACTACTCCTGCGGTCAATTGTCGCCCATTGCTCATGTTTCACCAAGTTGAGGGCTCACATTTAGTACTATCGAAGCCGCCGATCGAGGTAACAGTTTACCCGGCAACGCGATCGAAAGGCGAGAACGAAGAGCTGACTCCATGGCACTTGTTGCTCACGAACGTCACTACCGAGACATAAAAGATTGACCACGTTCGGTGGCTGATCGAGACTGACGACGCTCACAGCTGGAAACAATTCCAATCTCTTGAGACATTACGCTAATTACACTGCAGGTCTAGTGTCTTCTTAGCCTCAGATGAGACAGGCCAAATAAAGTTCCGGAGGCGAGCCGACTTGTCGATAAACTCCCGTCCTGATCGATGGAACCCCCTGATGGACATTCACCTGCTCGCTTTGGGCGGCTTGCCCATCACCCATTCGATCCTTATCCTTGACGACTTTATCGTCCTTGGAATGTGTACTTGTGAGTGATCGTCCAACATCTGACCTCACTGTCGACCCTCGGCGTCCACTCTTTTCGTCATCTGCTACAACACCGGCTGGCTGGTAGTCGCGTCCACTCTTTACTACAATCATACTGGAGCTCTCGCCCACTTCCATTCGTTATTCTACCGACAACGATATTTGATGAGCAACCTCTTCGACACAACCGTTCGCGAATATCTTTTGTGGTAGCAACGCTTTCACTACCTTGACCGAAGCATACGGAACTCACTAGATGATATGTGATTAGCTCCATCCGTACACAATATGACTACTCTTATTTCGACGATGACCATGGTGGACCATACACCCACGCATCAACCCATGGATGCTGCTCGCATTATCGAAAACATTAATGCGACTGTTACAGCACGCTACACCCCTGCCCAGCCGACCTTTGTATCCTCTGCAGTGAGCAACCTTTGTCCATCATGCAAGGCTATCTTCAATGTCACCGATACAGTATCTTCTTCTTCACTGGCGCCATTCCAGAACAGCCGCCAACCGGCTGAAGTCGTTCATCAAAGCCTTGATAACGTCGCTGAAGCTGCTAAGCGTGGTTGCCAACTATGTACCACCATATACATGCATCTCAATCCTGCAGCTCTCCGAGCTTTTCGACGATATATCAATGCCAGTGTAGGACGTGAGTCGCCTGACAGCACAGCTGGTCGATTGAACTCAGGTTTTGCAAGCATCCATCCTATTGCCAGAGATCAAGCTCTACTCAAGTTCAGATGGATAGCCACCCCCGAGGCTGCCTCACCTTCAGACAGAGGTAAAATGGGACTCTTGCGAAGCCACTTTCCCCCTTATACTAATAGAAATGATTCTCAAACAACGATAGAGACCGAGGAGAGCTCGAATCAAGGCCCTATGAGTTCCGAGCTATCCGTCGAGCTCATCTTGATGAACCCAGTCTACGCTGTTGAGCCAGGTGTTAGGACGATCAGCAACAAGTCAACAAGCACTGCCTCAGACGAATGTTTTGAAATCGCAAAACAATGGCTAGAGGACTGCTCATTCCACCACATGAAGTGCTCAGCAAACGAAGCAGCTGGTCCCATTCAAAAGCCGACCTACCTGCTTGACGTGACTATCAGAGATCTGAAAGGAGTTCCTGGCGTGAAGCTCGTCGATGGTCAATTTCTAGATCCACTGACAGAGTACGTAACACTATCACATTGCTGGGGCATTTCCCGCAATCCAGATATGAGGCGTGTCAGACTACACAAGCAGACCCTAAGCGCACTAAGACAGGGTGTCGCAGCCTCGGATTTGCCAAAAACGTTCGCAGAAGCTGCCATCGCAACCGCGAAACTCGGCTACAAATATCTCTGGATTGATGCACTCTGCATAATGCATGACAACGCAAAAGCTGTTCTAGATGAGGTGTCAAATATGCACAGAATTTATGGAGAAGCGACGGTGAATCTTGCTGCCACCGGAGCCCCAGACGATTCTGCCGGCCTTTTCTTCAAACGAAATGTCTTGGCTCTTCAGCCTGCAACAGTCCAAGTAGGCGAAGGTTGCGGTATCACATCTGGCCCCTACAAAGTACTACGGAATACGATCTGGGAAGATCTTGTAGATGCGAGCCCATTAGCACAACGAGCATGGATCTTCCAAGAACGAGCACTCAGCAAACGAACCCTCCACTTCACCCGCAACGAAGTCTTATGGGAATGCCAGCAAATGTGCTGTTCAGAAGTATTCCCCAAAGGCCTCCCCGTCACACTAAAAAGCACAGGCGACCACGAACACCGCCTACATGGCACAGGCCCCGTCTCACCCGCCTCCGAAAAGAGCTTCAACCTCGCCATCCCGAAACCCGTATTCAACAAACGAACCCACCACCAACGCACAGCAAACTGGCACTCAATGGTCGAACTCTACACCGAAGGTCGCCAAACCTACACCTCCGACAAACTCCTCGGCATCGCCGGCCTAGCACGGCAATACCTATCGCGCAACCGCCTCCAACCAAGCGACTACGCCGTCGGTCTCTGGCGCCCCACCCTCCCGCACTCCCTCCTCTGGCGCATCCACGACTCAACCGGTAAACGGCCGCCAAAATACCGCGCTCCATCATGGACATGGGCTAGCATCGACGGCCGCGTGTCCATCCCCGCCCCCTCCCAAGCCAGTAAACAGACCTGTCTCGAAATCATCGAAACATCCCTCCAGCATCGCAACAACGATCCCCTCGGTTTATGTGAGGCGGGACGTATTAAAGTCCGCGGCTTCATGGGCAAGGGCTCTATCCGTCGCTCCCACGACTACTGGGGCCACACTTCTTTCACTCTAATCCCGACAAATCGGCAAATTGGTGAAGTCACGTTTGAGAACGCGTGGTTCGACGAACGGTTGCCGAAACTCGGTGGTGGTGAGAATAATACCGCCGCTTCAGCGGGGGCGTTCATGGTCGAAACGCTGGAGGTTTATCTGTTGCCTGTTATTGATGTGATGGACCGAGTAGAGGGACTGATTTTATGTGCTACAACCAAAAAGGGAGAGTTCAAGAGGCTTGGGGTTTTTGAGATTTGGAATGGGAATGCGTCTGGAATTGCGAGCACTAGTGCGATGCAAGAAGAGCATCACGCTCGCGCACCAACACAGAATAACTGGGACCGCTTCAAGAGTGTCATGAAGGGCGATTCAGAGATGATGAATTTTGAGGAGCGGCTGGATCATGAGAATGCTTATTGGTTTGCTAGTGATTATACTTATACTGTTAATCTGATGTGATTCTGATTGACAGTACGGGTGGTATGGATGGTATGAGAGGCGTTGTGGTGGTGGTGAAGGTTGGTTGGTTGGTGGTGAGTGGGTATGTTACCTACTTACTTGCTAGATAGGTGAATAGACGGGGATAGGTACGTTATGTTGTATTATGATGTGGTATGGATTGTTACGCAATGATAAATGTATAAAACGATTACTTATTTATATATAACACAGTACTTGCCTGCATAGGTATACATACTGCTTACCTGTCCAAGCAAATGTTCCATTTCAAGTCCTACTCTACCTTTCTTTACGCTAACTTGAACTGTCCTACTTCTTCATTTCAGTGTCACAAGTTAACACAGATCCGTCCATCCATCCAGCCAGCCAGCCATATATATATATATCTACATACATCCATACCCAGCATGCAATCCGATACAAGGCATCGTCAATCTCCCTTTCCCTAAGCAGACCAGACCGCAGCAGAACCAACTACGTGTATATGTATTTTAGACTACATGCTACCATGCCTCCTTCTATACATGTAGAAAAATGCAATATAGAGTCTCAAATGCGCTTGGCATGGAAGGCTTGATACCTGCTGCATAGAAGGAAGAAGAGCGGTAGTGTCAAAGTGCTTCCAATCTCTAGATGGTGGGTGTTAGACACTTCTTATGAGGATTTAATGGTCAAATTATTGTAAGTTATTGGAGGGTGAATGTCAGGACTGGACACTGGGTGAGCTGTTGCTCGTTGGTGAATGTAGCTGGGGACTTGGACTTTAGCTTGATAGGGATGTTGACGTGGACGTGGTTGGTGGGAATGGGGTCGTAGGTACGGGGATTCGAGGGTTGTGTTGATGGAGGTGTGACATTCTAGGTAAAAGGGATATTATGGAAGAAAATGAGATGAGATGGGATGATCAGAAGCTGACTCCTGGTTTGACCTTGAGCTGTGAGTAGGAAAGTTGGAATGCCATGATGGGATACTTGGAGGGTAAGACGTTCGCTGTACACGCTTGAAGTTTTGAATGCTGTACTCTGCTAAATTCAAATGTGCCATGAATGCCTCATTTCGAGTTTTCCCTGTTTGCTCGTGTGAGGACCAAATTCTCCGTTATCATTCAGTACCGAGACTCTGAGCTGCATGGGGATGTATGTGTGGTTGACAGCGATACTTCGCTCAGGTCCGTTGTACTTGTTTGCCCACAAGGTACAAGCAATTTCAAATCTTATAACAACGCAGCGACACCTAACATGGCACCCACAATTCCTACACCACTGTCCACAACAACTTTGTTTCCAAAGCTTTTGGCGGATGAGGTCGAGGACGGGGAGGAGGTCGAGGATGAAGCACCTTTGCTTGATGAGGTGCCACCAGAAGCGGAAGAGGTAGCATTCGTTGCGGAGGAGGTCCCATTGCAGGAGGCTGAGGCGGGCTTGACGGAGTGTTAGCTGATGTTTCATAAAAGCTGTGAACAGCGAGATGGGGTAGTCTACCAGAGTTGCGCCCACGGGGGTGCAGATTGTTTGGGCGTATTGGAGGGCTTGCTGTTGGCCTGCTGCATCACAGGCCTTGTAGATGCAGCATGAGATGTCGCTTATCCATTGCGTATCACTGCAGATGCCTGTAATGAATATGTAAGTAGGTGGTTCTAGAATGTCGACGGTCTCCAGCAGTCTTGATGGCATAGTATACTGCGATCATAGACAGAAGTTTCAGTCGCATAGTTTATAGGACAACGTCGCCGACTCTCGGTACTGTACTTCTGGCTCTTTCTCGATGTTGCATACGATCTCAGCGCGTTGGGAGTAGGTCTCGGCTTGGAATACCCCAGGAAATCGCGAAAGAGAGGAACAAGCTTGACGTACATTTGGGATCACCATTAGTACATTGTGATGGTAGAACAATACAGGAGGTCGCACCTATCTACAGTCAGCATGAAGCGAAGCATGCGCAACAATCAATCAACTCACAGGCTGGAACACCGCCTTGCGCATAAGCGAAGCCAACCACAGCAGAAATGACAAGTACAATAGATTTGAACATGTTGGGGTACTAGGTCACAGTCAAAGACGTTCAGTTAGCAGAGACGGCGGGCGAGTATGAATTCAAACAACAATGAGCAGCAACCACGATAGCAGCAGTGAAGCGGAGAAGTCTAAAATCGCCAGTTCGGGGGGTCGCGAGCGGGCGGCTGGAACCATCATGCAGGGTACGCTGATCGGTGATTGGTAATCTTGCTGTGTGGTGGTAGATCTGGCTGTCAGTGAGCATGCTGGTGTTGACTCGACGGCGCGATGATAGGTGGGGCGTCCTTTCAGTCTCCAACACGGGCATCATTGTGGCTGGTCACCACTACAAATTGTTCTTCTGCAGGCACTCAAATCGGCGAATTTGCGCCCAATCTAGATTGAAAATAGGGGGTGTAGGGCTTGGCGCTGCTTCCGAAGAAATAAAACAAGCAGTACTGCTCTGTATAGTACTGTACACCATAATTCACCATGGCTGGCTGTAATGAGGAAGGCACCCAATAACCGAATTGGCGGTTCGAAAGTTCAAAGCACGATATTTTGACGCTTAACATCCCGTTGTTTTCGAAGGTTAGCACAAAGTCAGGCCAGCCTCGTTTTTAAATGTTCGCGCACTGGGTGAGGCGAACGACATGGTGCAGCTCCATGCGCGATCGTGTTGAGAACTGTTCATTTGCATCTATGGGTCGGTAAGAGCTTCCGGACTAATCTGGGTGGTCCTCCTGTCTTGGTTGACCACATCTGAAAAGACAAGCGAAGGACATCCACGCAAAGCTCATACACGAAATAACAAGTCGCTAATGCTAGAAGCCTCTTGGAGCTCGGGGGTATCAGCATTGATCATACTCTGAAACGCTCCTGGATATCGATCTCCTACTTTCTTCAACGATTCGGCTGCTTTGCGCATAGCTGCGTTTTGTTCGTCGCTCAGCTTCACATTCACTGCGGCGACGTTCTCCCTGGCCCTCTCGATACTCTTCGTGCCGAACAGCGGGATAATACCATCCCACTGCCTCAACAACCATGCAATCACAACTTGTGGCTGAGTAGCTTCAGGTTGACTCTTCTGGACTTCTTTTGTGATCTCTCCAATCGCATGCACGATTTCCACATTCTTATCGAACGCTTCCTGACCAAAGACAGGAAACATGCTTCGAGCATCTTTGATTTCGGCTGCTGACTTTATGGAGCCGGTTAGAAAACCACGCCCGAGTGGTGAGTAAGCGAAAATAGTGATCTCGAGTTCTTTACATGTTTCCAGAATTGACTTCTCCCCCGGTTCAGATTTTTCGATGTCCAGGGTAAATGGTGAATATTCTGTTTGCAAGGCATCAACCTGATCGATCTTGCAAGCTCTTCGGAGTGTTCGAGCTGATACCTCTGAGAGTCCAATGGTCCGAATTTTACCTTCTCTGCAAGTCTGTTAACACTTCATAGGATGAGTGGGTGATGGCTTACTTTTTTAGCTCAGATAGCGCTTGCATGATTTTCTCAATGGGCACCTTTTGATCCACTCGTTGAATGTATAGCAAGTCGATATAGCTCGTCTTGAGCTTATTTAGACTGGCGTTACATGCCTGCTTGATGTATTCCGGGCTGCTGGAGACAGTCCGATCAGGAAGGAGGCCAACTTTGGTAGCCAAGAAGATATCTCCTCGCTTTCCTGGATTATTGGTGAACCAGTGACCAATAAGCTCTTCGATATCAGCGTATACGTCTGCACCATCCCAGCATCTAATATCTGCTTGGTAAAGCTCGTCTAACAGTTTCAGTCGAGTTGGTGTGTCACCTGCATGGCCATATGCATGACCGAGAGTCATCAAGCCGTAGCTGATGGCATTGACTGATGGACCATTGGGACCGACCCGACGTCTTGCCGGAGTCATGATGTTGAACGAGGTGGAACGAAGTTTGCTACCTTTGGTATTGTAGGGCAGGACGGTAGAGAGTTTGTAGAGCATGTGGAGTTGGTGATGTTAAAGACTATAAAAGGGTGTACAAGAGTACAGAGAGCTCTATATATACTGCAGGGTGGTAGTTGTAGTGCAACTGCCTTTCACGACCTTACAGTGCTCCTGCCTCCAACCTTGGTCGGTTGACTACATTTACTGTAGTGATCATCACGTTTCCCATATCACTGAAGCATGCTAGTTCCGGTATAGAATATCTTATATCCTACATAACTCCGAGTGATGCTAATCAGGTCCAAGGAAAAGAGAATTCGCTGTTGATTTCGGCGCCGAAACTGGCTGCGCTATGATACAACACCGAGCTGGACAGTAGCACTTCGACAGGACTACCTTTGAGCGATCATCCGTTCACTGCTTGATAGGCACGCTGGAGCAACATGCAGCGATGTATGGCAAATTCAGAAGATGTCGGCAGAGTTCTTGGATTTACTGTGTGTAAACAATTACTTCTGTGTCGTATGTAGTTGGCACGGAACGCATATAACAACAGGCAAGAATGACAACGATATTGTACACGATAGCCTGATGTGAATATTGATCGCAATGCATTTCGTTGGGTCTCATCGGTAGTGAACCTCTCTCTGCCCCTTGCCCAGTACATCCGTGGCTGGGATACGTGATGGCTGGCAAGACTCGTGAGCTTTCAACGATTCAACACTTCGGTCAACCTCGTGTCCTCTCACTTCATGTGTAGGCTGAAACCTAGCCAAAGAGGAGTCGTCATTCGACCGTCTACCGAGTTTCACCGACCTAATGTTCCCACCAGCGTGCTTCCACATGCCACGACAGCGCTGTTCCGTGGCACAGCTAAATTTGTTGGTGCTACAGCAGCAAGGTCCCCATTACATACAACAAAGTGGATTCGAAAATTGGAACGAATAATCGCTGTATTATGTCAAAGTCGCGAAAGTCACTGCTTGGTTAATCAATAGTGCTGGTTCATCAGTTCGACAGTATTCAGGAAGCACACGAAAGCTCATTAGCCATTCTCAGAGCCTTACAGTGATTGCTGTTGCGTGTACTTCGTTCTCCCAACCTTGGATCTTCGTCAGGAAAACATCCTAATAATTCGTTGATGTCTCTAGGATGAATCCCGTAGCAGGATACATCGCTCCTACGTGAGTGTTGTCGATTTACAGCTTTATTGTAGTAGTCCGCTCAGTGAACGTGGTTTCTGAGCTCCAGTCCTACTGTTGGCCATCATACACATATCCATTTGTGATACCTTGAATGGATGTGGTGGTAGTTTCCAACTTTTGGGTTGATCGGCCAATGGGTTGTTGGGTTTTGAAGGCTCGGCTTTTGATTGTCACGGGCCATCGGTCTGACATATCTGTCTATACCCAGATGACAAGGATGGAAGGGCGATTCGTCGAAGCGGTTAACAGGATTGATGACACTGGAAGTCTGGCGCCAAGGACAAAACTTCCCAGACATTATTAGGCCACAGTACACAAGTAACCCTCCCTGTATGACGGTCAGCGAGCAGGTCTAGCAGGGTTCTTGAGTTGCATCGCTCAGCCCCTGTCTCTGAGCATGAGCACAGGCGCCAGTTGTTACCATAAACTTTGGTGTCAGGTGCATTGCAGTTGTTCGACTTCGCCAAATGTTCGTTTAAGCAGGGACGCTGATCGTGATTGAGAGGCTATGCCGATCATCGAGGAACCAATCTCGCAAAAGTTGACAGCCAATGATATCTAGGCCGGAGTAATGAAAGTGGCTGATCATAGCTGCTGGTGGCTGATCACCAGTCCCTTCAGAGAACGGGAGAAGTTCGCAGTGCCCCTTCTCTCGTCTTACTCATAATTGCAGCTCGTATACTGTCATCTACGCTTTGGGAAACAATCTGGAATATCGCTGCGGAATTTGAAAATGAAGGAACGCCAGTTTGTGGCGGCAGTCCTTCGCTACCATGATCCAGGTTACAGCCAAGCTTGAGGCTGAAGGACGTCAGGACGTCATCGGTTCCATGGACATGGTGAACAATCCAAGTTTTCTCCAAAATTCCACATGTACTCTACCACGTTCAACACTGTGCAATGAGAACCTGTGTGTATAGGTGGTACTCGTACTAAGGGTTCTCGCACATATAGATTCGCAATGTTTGGACAGCGGAGCACAAAAAGCATCGTCGATGGCTGCTACCGAGCTTGTCCCATGCCACCAATTGCCATGGTATCGTGGTCAGGTATTCCACGATGTTCGTCTTTGCCAGTCGGCGTGTCCAACCAAAGATTGCGAGTTGTTACAGTACAGGGCATAATACTCAAGCTAAGGAGGAAGACTGACGTGTGATTCCAACCCAGGCTAGAGATAGATTACTTACAGTATATTGATGTGTTTCTCGAATAAGTCGGGATTGTTTGCCAGAAGCCTTGGCTAAGTACTGGTTCATAGATTGAGTTTCAACGACAACTGATTCAGCCATTATTTACGATCGCCGGCGGGCTGAGAAAGTGTCCATGTTAGCCATAGGTTGAGGTTATCTTGCCGCATACAGGGATTAGCCCTGTGCTGCTCATCATCATCCCTGCAGACATCATAACAGGGACGAAAGACGACTGACGTCGTCTGCCGAAGTCGATCAGGGACTTAGATCTACATCAGGCCGTTGATGCAGTGCTTTCTATTTGACGACTGACTTCGAACGCATTTGATGGCGAGCTAAAATGTTTGAGCCCGGTGATGATCAATAACTGTCGACTTTGAGCATCCAGGTCGGTAGTTTTCTTTTCTGAAAAAAATTTGAGGAACGTGGGGCGCACCGTGCCTGGACGGCTCGTCGATCATCCTGTTGTATTACTTGTTGTGGACGGACACACAGCCATACTTTTCTCAGAAGGGCAGCTCGATTTGAGGCAGTTGGTAACAACGTGATCAACACGAATGGAGAGCGGCGACTCTCGCGTCGTTGAACAAGCAACGTCTACTGTATACACGTTCATTAGTGTAGTGAGGTAAGTTATGCATGGGCGCGACCGTGTGGGTGTCATTAGAATATTGAGCCACAGCTATCTCAAAGCTTCATCCATGCTTTGCTAAGGTAGAGTTGCATGGGCCGGAAGGCCGTCCACTCTACCGCAACCACAGCGAGTGGCAGCTGACGCCACAAGTGGGCTGAAAGTGAAGAATTGGCCACGAATGATTGGCATATCGCGTCGTGTTACGCGTGCTGTAAGTGAATCCCACCATACTGTATCTGGCCAGGTCGTGCCTGACACACTAAACTGCTTGTCTTCATACAGCACAGTAGTGCAGTACATCGGATTTTGTATGTCTTCCAGAATCTGTCTCAAATCGGTCAAAGACTGGAGTGATTGAGGAATCTCTTGCAGCATGACCAATGGGAAGTTAATCGATAACATTAGAGGGTTGATTTTGATGCTCCGTAGAACATCGCTTAGGCTGAGTGTGGAGAAGAACCAGCCACTATGACATCTGCCGTTGACTCAAAAGAGGCACAGCATTCCGTCAACGGCTCCAGAAAAGTAATAGTTTGTTGGCAACCTCATCAAGGCTATGCCTGTGTAAGAGCTTGCTTTGGCGCTGCATCTGTTGAAAGCACCTACAGCCGATGCATGAGCTCTCAACTGATTCTTCTCTTTCGAGTGTTTTGACCATGGACTGAACACGGGACAGTCAGCGAGACGCCAAGTGCAATGCAACCTTCAGCCATGGTACAGTACAGTAGGCTCATCGCGGTATGGTGGCGAAGTCATCGGCGGGTTTAGAGCACAAGCTGTGGTTGGCTGGTGGCGTTTAGGTTTTGGTGTTTCAGGCTCTTCCGGGCATCACTGGAGCAGGACTCGGTTCTGTCGATGTGCAGTGCAATGCTAAACCCCATGTATTTCAGGTGGCTGAGGTCACAACGCTGATTGGGCTTAGCCTGAAAACCTTCGACTTGTAGCGGGTGGCACATCGCCCCAAATTCGAGTACTCTTTTCTTGCGAACTGCCACATTAGCACCGCAACTGGCTCCCGTTCATAACCTGCAGTTGAGCGTTGCGTCGTCTTCCTTCCTCACCAGACATCATTTAGCGTCATTTCTCGCTATACAGTGTTTCGTTTTGGCTAACTGTCGTGCTCCTACCTTCTTTCACATTCGCACCGTTCATGAATACCAGTTTTGTTGGTTTGACACCGTACTGAAGCCAAGCCACTTCCGACCACGCAGTTATCGTTGCACTTCGACCAGTTCGAACATCGACTAAAGATTCTTATTACGAGGCCAATCTAGAAATCGACACCTACGGACCCAGAGAGACTGCGCGCATCTGCAACAGCGCTTCGCACTCTCGTCTGCCGTTTAGCAAAAGCCTTCCTTCCGGACTGTGGCGCAGGTGGCACGAAACCATCAAAAGAATTTGCTTGCCTGATAATCCAACGTAGGCGACAGCACACCACGAATACTTTTATGGGCTCTTTCTTGCGACAGTGAAAGAGTTGGGTGGCAAACCTAGGACAAGCAGATTAATCTGAGAAATTTCGGTCTTCTCTTGTGGCGTGTGTGAGGCTGTCACCTCTGCTGCAACTGCTGCCTCGGTCAGTAGCCTTCCTCTTTTCATGGTACTACGAGAGGTATGAGAATCTTCTCCTTGTGCACTACTCCACTGAGTTCATATCGGAACATGGGTGTGATTACGGCGCTGTATTGGTTTCATGCCACAACATATACCCATGCGGGACTTGTACATCTAGAAACACACACTAATCCGATGATTTATAGTACCATTAAATATTGACCTGAAGTGGAGATTGATGGCTGACCAAGCATTATCACCTCATCTTAGCCACGCAAGCCCGAACAGACCGCCTAAGTTCCGCTCTGGCTTTGAGGAGTCAGGACGCCCGGGGAAACGACCCCGATTGAATACACCCCCACAGATGACCGCGGCTATTGCACTCGCGGAGGAGAGGCAGCAACGCAACTCTCCAGCCGTATCATCTTTCCAGAGTGCAAATCCTCAAGCAGAAGCTATTGGTGCCTTGATGGGCGTTTCACAAAATGCTACAAGTTCTACAAATACTTCTGTTTTGCGAACCACGAGTCCTAATCCGGCCTCAGTTCTGAGCCAACCCCTGAGCATTGTGGCACAGAACTTACAAACCCCACCCAGAACAGCGTCAGTTCAGGGTGATACCATCACTCAAACAAGTCCAGTCAGCCCTTCTAGCTTAGGCACAGTTGCAAGTATTGCAGGTCCCCCTGGTAATGTGGCCGCTATTGGAAGTCCACAACCAATGGACGGCATAGTCAAAAGCGCCGCGGGGAACGAGTCGGTGTCGCCCGAGGATTCAGCAAAGTCAATGTCGTACCCTACTCCCTTCCTGCAGCCGCAGAACGACGGACGAAGAGGTATGAGTCTGCCTCATTCTGGGCTCCGGCAAGGGACGCGTTCACCTTCCGGTAGCAACAAGAAGCATAAATGTCCCTATTGCTCAACAGAATTCACTCGTCACCATAATCTCAAAAGTCATCTGTTGACTCACAGTCAAGAGAAACCATATGTCTGCGCGACTTGTAACTCGCGATTCAGGAGATTGCACGACTTGAAAAGACATACCAAGTTGCACACTGGTGAACGGCCCCACGTGTGCCAAAAGTGCAATCGCAAATTCGCTCGAGGTGATGCTCTGGCTCGACACAACAAAGGGCCAGGTGGATGCGCTGGGAGGCGCTCAAGTCTGGGCAGTTTCGGCGGCGACGACGACGACGGTGACGAAACAATGGATAGCGTTGTCTATGGTGAACCAGAAAACATGGAAGACGATGATAGTGCAATGCGCAGTACGCCTCAAATCAGGCGACAAGCTCCTTCTGGAGATGACTCGGTGGATTCAACGGCAAATTATCGGATGCCAAGCACGTATCCTCCGATACAAGGACGACCTCCCGGATCGTTTCCTCCACCTACAGGCTACAACGCGACCAACCAGTCCCATAATGGATCAGGTGTACAATACTCTGGCAGCCCATCGTCAGGCTTGCGACCTGGTAGTCAGGTATTTGCGCAACATTCCATGACTGAAAGTCCAAAACCGATCTCTCCCACACAGCGTCAAAATACAGGTACAGGTACATTCGACGGCACAGGCAGAAATCGTTCACCAAGCAATTCTCAGTATGGCCAACACTTACAACAATATCCACCGCGTGGTTCAAGCGGCTCAAGTAACCTCGCCGTGCCCCCTCATGGGCCCCAACTCCCACCACCTCATGGCCTTAATCCGCCTGACCCGAGGTTTACCCTTCCAAGTCAGGCTGGCCCTACACATCCACCTACACAACCTAGTGGACCTCCAACCCACATGTCTGGTAGCGGGCCTTTGTCATCACAAAGCAATAGCTCAAGCCACGGCTTCTCGGGCCATGGTAGTGGTGAAGGCCACAAGGGCGCGTTTCCAACCAATGAAGAAAGGCTGTGGGCCGTGGTGCGCAGCTTGGAAAACCAAATGGGCAACTTGCGAGAAACCATAGACTCCTTACGTGCGGAAGTCGGGAGTCTCAAGCAGACGGTAGAGCAACAACATCGAACATAATTTCAGCATCGGCACGGCACGGCTCGCTCGTTCGCCTTGACTCGACATGAGTGGTCGAAGGCTGCCTCAATACCACAAACAGGATCTCACCTCGGCGAGTGAATGCTTTCGCACGATGATGGAAGCTGAAAAATACGGCTATTAGTCCTTGGTGTTCTAACCGCCGTCCAAAAATTGAGCATCTTCATGGATAACAGCAGTCTACGGGAAGTAATGAAGAGAAACATGTAATACCACTATTGACGATGAAATATTTATATGTGTACACAGAGACGAGGCATAGCGTATGATGTACGGAAACCAAAAAGGCAGATATTGTGATTTTATATACCCTATTGATAGCACAGATGGATGCAATAAATTTTTTATTCGAGTCCGATTCAGACTATGTTTTCGTTACTATTGTGCGATGTACTACATGAATGAGCACCAACGAAGCAGTGGTCAATGCGGTAACTCATTTCGGAGCCTACAGATCTAGCTATTGCTCGTTAAGGAACAATGAGAGACGTGAGATCACACAGCCCTGCTTGCGAAGTAGCCTGTTCACAACGTGAGTTAGCAGCAGATCTTGCACTTCATTGCAGTCAATAGAATCAAATCAATCGTCTAATACGGAGGGGTACAAACCGCAAGTTTTGCTGCGTGACAGTTCTGAGCTTTGAACGTGGTAGACAAGTGGGGAATTTGTGAGCATTTCGTAACAAGGCACATCAGTAGTAATTGCACTGTAAGAATGGCAAGCGACAGGGCAAGGCTGACAGCAGTACTGCCATTTTGGTTTGCATGGTATACCGTAAGCAAATGGCGGACACAAAACATTATGCAGCATCAGCTGGATTGTGCATTCAGCACAAGCGTAATGTAGTGGCTGGCGTGATCGAAGCATAAATTTGTGTATGTTATGCACCCAGCCACTGGGGATACGCGCTTTGACGTGTGGCAGGCGCGACGGTGGATATCGTCTCTTCCTTCCTTTTCTGCCCTCTTTAACGCGACGCGTTTCAATTTCAATAACCGATGCCTCCGACCTTCGCAGCTTCCATCCCACGTCTCGTACAACAAAGCAAAAGCAGCAGCAAAAGCAGCAGCAAGCACGACCATGGCCACTTCCGTTCTTGGAAAGCGTTCAAGGAGAGCAATAGAGAGAGAAGGTATGTCCTCGATTGCTCCTTCCCCAACTTATCGGAAATGTTCTTGTGAGCTGACAATAGCTTTGCAGAAGTCGCGTCACCTCTACCACCAAGGAAGCGAGTAACCAGGAGATCAATACCACAAATTTACGAAGATGCTGGAGTTGTCGTATCTCAAGACCTCGAGCAGCAGATTGTCGTGCCAGCAAAACATGCAGCTGGTCGAGCTCAGCGTGCGAAAAAGCCTTTGCCGAAACAGCGGCAGCTGTACAAGTCGTGCTCAACCACTCTGAAGGATGTCGATGTCCAGGATGCGCTGCCGACGGACTCGGAACATGACGAGAACTGCCCTCCGGTAGATTTCAGTGTATCAACACCTTCAACAACCAGGTTCAAAAATGTGGTTGATACTACACCAATTACACCTAAACACAGAGTACGCGCCCTGGGTGGACTCCTTACTCCGAGGACACCTAGAAGCATTGATATATTGAAGCCCCGAGCTCAAAACGTTTATGCACAGGCAAGACAGCTGTTTACGCAATGTGCGGCACCAACAAAACTCGTCGGCCGCGACACTGAACGACAGCAGCTTCGGGAATTCATCACGGATTGTAAAGAAACTGGCTGCGGAGGATGCAAATACATCAGTGGACCACCTGGTACAGGCAAGAGTGCTGTTGTGCAGGAGGTACTCAAGGAATTCGAGGATGATGCGGTCGTGCAAATATCTATCGTCAATTGTGTCTCTCTCAGAACAGCAACGCAAGTGTACGGCAAAATGCTTGAAGACCTTGCACCGAACTCGATTTCCGGCAAAACTCCTGCAGAAACACAGCTACGAAGGCTGTTCATGAGCAAATCCACAAAGGCCACCTACGTTGTGATGCTGGATGAGGTCGACAGCTTGATTGATGTCGACTGCGAGATTCTATACACCATCTTCGAGTGGGCTTTGCAGCCTTCGTCATCTTTGACACTGATTGGAATTGCTAATGCTCTGGACTTGACCGATCGTTTTCTGCCACGGCTGAAGTCGAAAGGACTCAAACCACAACTCTTACTATTTTTGCCATATACATCACAACAGATATCGGATATCATTACAGAGAAGCTCAGATCCCTCCTACCGAAACACGCAGCAGTCGCATCAGACTTTGTTCCATGCATACACCCGACTGCAGTTCAGCTGTGCAGCAAGAAGATTGCATCACAGACAGGCGACCTAAGGAGAGCATTCAACCTGGTCCGGAGGTCGATTGATCAAGTTGAGAAAGAAGCACTAAGCAAGCTTGCCCAAGAAAGCCCTAGCAAGCAGCCCCTTGAAGAGGTCACGAACCAGTCCACGCTAGCCGCTGCATCCCTATCACCGACACCATCGACGTCGTTATCGTTCACAGCGGAAAGCGCGCCACGAGCAACAATTGCACATGTGGCTAAGCTAGCGTCAAGCATATTCAACAATGGAACGCTATCGCGGTTGTCGGGTCTGAATTTGCAACAAAAAGCGGTCCTTTGCTCGATTGTCAGCAAGGAGAGTAGAAGACAAGAACGCAATCCATTTATCACGCCGACTAAGACAGCCAACAAGGCGCCTACAATGGGTGAGCTCTACCTAAAATACACATGGTTGTGCAAACGAGACGAAGGTCTATTACAGCCCTTGAAGGACACCGAATTCCGAGACGTCGTCGCAAGCTTAGAAACACTGGGCTTAGTTCACGAGTCCAAGGCACGAACGTCAAGTCTACTCACGCCAAGTTCGTCATCGAGAATGGGCCGCAACGCTGATGATAGGCAAATTGCTAGTACGGTTGCGGAGAAAGAGATGCGAGAGAGTTTGAGCGGACCCGGCGCAGATTTGCTTCGCAGGTTGCTTGATGAGTTCTGATTCTTTTGTTTAGCAATAGGGGCGGCAATGACAGCGGCCTCGGTTGTGGCTCACCACTCGAAGCTGGTTTAGCTGTGTTCACTTGTTTTGTGAATTACAGCAGTATGGAGGCATAGCGTTGTACTCTAGCGTTCAGCTTGTGGATTTGGCGACAATGTTTGTCTGGAAGGATGCTGGCTTAGCGTGGTCAATCAATCAATCAACCAACCGCAGTGCGGTACCTATCAAGTAGGTAGCATGTATGAATAATATGATATCATAGGCATCGAAGATTCCTTTTGCTGCTTCCATGTGAAAGATCTTGGAATGTCCAAATGTAGATAACCAATCACGTAGGTACGAGCACGAAAAGAGGTTGCGTAGTAAGCTTTTTAGTGGCTATGGAGTGAAAAGCTTAGTTGGTGGACATACGCGGCCTGCCAGTTGAACCTGGTTCGCGTTTTAAGTCCTTGGACTCGGATGCGGGCCATCCAAGCCTCAGCTTTTCTTAGAACGATGCGAGCTGAAAGGTCATGCTGGGGCACCCGCTCGCTTTGCATGTTTATGCTCTTCTTACCTTGTAGCATTGCTTGTAAACACATAGAATATGATATCTTAGCGACGCGCATTGTCGCTATAGTCTACCTACAGTATTTGCGCTTCACTACTAGGTACATCGTTCTCAACCCCGCAGCTGGCCAACATGAGTGTCGCAAAGTATGGCACTCAGCTTGTTGACAAGGCCGGTAAACTACAGGAGAAGCTGCTGTCACATGGTGACAGCCACCATGACGATAAGAAGACTCCGGCAGGAGGTTTCGACGACACGCCCATCCCATCAGCACCACCAGGTTATACCATTCGTATAACTTTCCACAGAGCCGAAAATCTCCCAGTCAGCGACTTTGGGACTTTTTCGACTGACCCTTACATCCATGCAACGATCAGAACTGATCTACCGAAGCGACATAAGCAGGATCCTGACCTCTTTCTGCGCACGCCGACTATTCATAAGAACACCCACCCGACATGGGAGACACAATGGGTCATCGCGCAGGTACCTGCCTCGGGCTTTCATCTGAAATGCAGATTGTACGACGAAGACCCTTCCGATCACGACGATAGACTAGGCAATTTTCATGTTGACGTCGGCAACATCGATGAGCGATGGGAGGGCATCCATGATCAACCCTACGAGCTAAAGAAGCGAATGGCAAGCAAGAGAGCAATTACCTTGCGGGGCGCTGCGGCTCTGTTGCGTAGGGGCATCAAGATGAATGCACGCGTGTTCGTTAGCGTTGAAAATCTTGGGCGAAGCCCAGGAGACGGCGGAAAGTCCTACACTGTTGGTCCATTGACGTGGTGCAGGCATCGTTCACCATTGATCGGACGCATTGCTGGCACAAAGGATCGTGAAGAGTCGAGCGACGGTAAGAAGAGTGTGGAACGATACAACTTCCAAGCCATTCAGATACAGCTGCGAGGTCCAATTCCTGATCCACTGTACCATCGCTACGTGGAGTTCAAACCGTTTGTCGCAGGCATGTTTACAGACGTAACGCTTCGAGGCCGGATCTTGAATCGTGCACTGCATCATCAACACGCACGAATCTACAACTATGACGCGGAAACTGTGTATGGTATCTTCGAGAAGCCTTGCATTGAAATGACCAAACAGTTTCTTGAGTTCGTGCACTACGATCAAGGCGGCAGGATCTTCACTTATGTCCTCAGTTTGGACGGACTATGGCGTTTCACCGAAACTGGGAAAGAGTTCGGTATCGATATGTTGAGCAAACACACCATGCACAGCGATGTGAGCATATATATAGCGTTCAGTGGCGAGTTTTTCATTCGACGTCTGAAACATCCCCATCGCGCACACGAGTCGAACGACAACTCTGCAAGCACAGACCCAAATGCGGTCGCTCCGCCTGGTGATGACCATGAGCTCGAGGACAACCGTCATAATGGCGAACATGGCCATGACGAGCTTCCTAAGGACCCGTCCTGGTATGAACTGATTATTGATAACGACAGCGGCACCTATCGACCAAACGCCAAGTTTCTTCCTCTTCTCAAAGCGTACATGGCACAGAACCTGCCAGGGCTCAAGGTAGCTACACTCGACTGCCAGGCAGATGAGGAAAAGATGGGCAAGCTCAAGAACGAACAGCGAGAGAAGAAGCAGGCTTCTGGCAAGCAAATCACGTATAAACAGAACGCAAGCATGAGCAGTCTAAGCTCGAGTGACGAAGAAGAGCTGGATGCTAGAGCTAATGGTGCACCGCAAGATGGTAAGTTCCAAAAGGGTATGAAGAAGTTTCACCAAAAGAGGGATAAACACAAAAACCATAACGGAGCTGGGGATTCATCAGATGAGTATTATGATGACAGAGACGATAGCTCGCGATCTTCCAGTTATCGAGGAGCTTCGTTCGATCATGAGAGCGCACAAGATGCTTTAAAGGGTTATGCAAACAAGGATCTTCCGATGCTGATAAAGAGGCCCGACGATGCACCAGAACTCGGAAGGGGAGGACAGGCTCGTCATGGCGGCAACGATGCAAGTTATGGCGAACCGGAGACAGGTGAGGACAAACCTGCTGGTGGCATGGCATATAACACTATCGTTTCAACAGCCGGTATTGATAAGCAGCATGAGAAGGAGCAGAAGAAGCAAGCGAAGGAGGAAGCGAAGCAGAGGTCATGAGACGGCCGGAATCTTTTGTAGGAATTGGCGACGACAGAGTGCAGCACGTTTCTCATGTGCTCTGAGATGGTACTGGATGGCACTTTTGATACCCTGGTGGCATAATGGATAGAGTGGTGGGTCTGCTTATCATTATCTGAATTGGCGCAATTTATTACTATTGTATTGCAGTTCGAAGTTCTCGATGGTGCACTGCATGCAAGATGTGATCTGAATTCTGTGTTTTGCCTCGCAGGCAAGACCTTCACACGCAAGCACGGCTTTGTACTGAGAGCACGCTAATGTGGAAGCTCAACCAATCACGATTGTCTAAAATGCTGGCACCTTCCAGAAACAGAAAGAATCCGCTTGCCAATTCTCGCGCCACCTTACCGTTTCCAGAATCCTCTTGAGGGTGCCACAGCATTTGCAATCAGCGAACTGCCTATTCTGCCAGCATGTTCTACAATGGGGTGACAAGTGGTATAAGAGTGCATCAGAAACTTGCCTTGTCCGGCTCAACAGTATCCAAGATTCACATCACAAAAGCTTCAGGCAGATCAACTTAGGTCAACTATTCTCTCAGCAATCATCTTCCAAGCACACCGACCAACAAGCACAGACAGAATGTCTTTGTTCTTCCGACCAGTCGTCACCTACCCAGTCCGCTGCAGCGCACCAGCCATCTTCCGACCAAGTGTGTTCCCTTCTGTACACGATGTGGCACCACTCTTTAGCCTCTTCGATGAGTCGCTCGCACAGCTAGAACGCGCCACACGTCAGGCCACCCGCAGTCACTTCAAGAGACCATTCAACCCCAAGTTCGACGTAAAGGAGGCCAAGGAGTCTTACCTTCTCGAGGGTGAACTACCGGGCTTCGACGCCAAGGACATTAGCATTGAGTTCTTGGATGACGGCCACACGCTCCAGATCAAGGGCAAGTACGTGAAGGAGGCCAAGACTGGTCAGCCGACACAGCAAGCTGCCACAGCCGTCGAAGGTACTGAAGCATCCAAGGCTGTTGAACAAGCTCCTGCTACAGAACAATCCGAGACCAGCAGTGTGAAGAGTCACCAAGCCACTGTGGAAGATGATGTAGAGGAGCCAGCCAACGCCTCCGCCATTGCTGAGCAACCGCAGCAAGACGCTGTTGCTGAGACGTCCAAGGCACCAGCCGAGCCACAGCAGCAAGTCGCCCAGCAGGAACAGAAAGACGAGACCAAGCATTGGATCTCTGAGAGATATAGTGGCAGTTTCAGTCGATCATTCAGTTTCCCAAGCAAGGTCAACCAGGAGGCGGTGAGAGCTAGTCTCAAGGATGGTATTTTGGCTATCACTCTGCCATTTGCCAGAAAGCCAGAGTCACGAAGGATTCAGATTGAGTAAACAATGGCATGGTTGAGGAGGTTGCTGTACCATTAGATTCGAATGACTTTGAGCCAGGCGCTGGCGGTCTTGTATAGGTAGTTCATATTACAATAATCCAACACTTTTGTGTACACCAACCACGTTCCATACTTGCATGCTAAATCCAGTGTATGTCCTAATTCGCGCGCGTACATGACAGTCTCAAAGCAAATTGGCAATACAGCTGGCGTAGCCTTTGGTCGCTAAGCATGGATAAATCAACAGTGGTTGGGGAGGTTGGGAAAAGCGAGCTGCATCGGAGATCCGAGGCGCATATCGCACGCAGCTACCGTTCTACTCTAGATAGCAGGTCCAATGATTCTCGAACTGGAAAACACATACATATGTACACTCAGAGGTGCAGAGAGTGTTTCTTCCACACGAAATGGACTTCTGAATGGTGACACATGACAAGTACGGGAATGAACTCAAATTACGCTAGGATGTTGAGCTGCGCCACAAGTCAGAGCATCAACGACTGTGGCACTGACCAAGATGTGGCTCAGCTGACATGGTCTAACCTGGCTGGATCGGCTGATCAGGGAGACGGCTGGGGGCTGTTTCGTCCTGGTCGACGCCACCCACACCTAGAGCGGAGACTTGAAGCAAGATTCCCACAGCAACGAGGCAGGAAAGTTGCTTCACTGCAACCAATCACCATGCCTGCAGCACTTCACTTCCGCCCATCTGTCGAGCTAAATAATTGACTACTTTCGCCTTGGAGGGGGTATCATGCATATACCCTATCACCGTTCTCGTAGTCTTTCTTGCTTTCCGATGACTTGACTGCTTCCCTGCCCACTTGCATTTTCTGAGGACATATCCTAGCCCTTTGCTGCAATCCTTCATCCTTACAGCCTCTTCAGTGTGTGTCGTGCTTGATCTCGTGAGCAACCTTTACCGCATTGTTAGAAATCGCTGCTATTATGCTACTCTAGCTAGACTTGCTCAGCTGAAGCAGTGGTCTAGGTTCGGTTTGCCATATCATTGCCAATTAACTGCACAATGGCCATTATTTAGCTCTTTGCACACTGGCCTGTTCCCGCTGTCATTGACCGCCCTGCGGCCATGGCGTTCCTGCGCCGGAAATCCGGGGTATACCACGACGATATCTACCAAGAAGACCACGACCAGGCAAAAGGCCGCCGTCGCCTGTCCAAACCTCTCACGAACACCTCTTCCAGCAACCTACAGTCTTCAGCGAATCAACCTTACCATGCAAACCAGCCCTTGGTAAGGAGAAAGAGCCTAAGCAAGAGCGCGACTACCGACTCACTGCCATATTCATCTCCCAATGAGTCAAGAGAAGCTTTGAGATCGCACTTGTTCGACCCCTCCTCCGACTTCGACCCGAAGAATCTCGTTCCAAACCCATCTGCAGTGACTTCGATAGTCAGCAAATATGAAAATCACGGCGTCGATGCCTCCTCGTCGTCACAGTCTCTGGCATTGCCAACAATGTCTAAGCGACCCCTATCGAACCTACTGAATTCATGGCGACCTTCAGAAACTCAAGCTTCCAGCATAAGCAGCGTGAGCAGCAGGGAACGTCTTGGTCTTAACGCTTCTGGCCCCGTCAGCGCTCAGTCCTCACTCGAAAGGATCGTGGAGGATCCGGCTCCCCCTTCAAGACGCACTGCATCCTTCGCGCCAGGCAGCGCAACTAGAAAGGCAAGCTCGCCTCAGAAAGCC
>Ga0181459_100006_pt1 | contig 35994 bp, 29 predicted proteins | sample InSIn2SAF170_FD_119060 | JGI IMG/M metagenome (GOLD analysis project Ga0181459, IMG submission 119060) | Clean room microbial communities from NASA Spacecraft Assembly Facility at Jet Propulsion Laboratory, Pasadena, California, USA -... ...
ATTTGGTTGGAGTTTGTTCTTATCTTTTAGTCTGTTTAATTAATTCAAATACTAATTTAAATATTTTATAATCAGAGAATTTTTGTGAAATTAAAGGATAATTATTAAAATGATTTATAATAACTTGCATATCTTTCATAGGGTTTACTATATACTCAATATAACCGTCTTTTCTTGTATAAATTTTACCTACATTAAAAAAATTTAAAATTCTTTGTAACAACTCTCTATCCTTTGAATGTAATTTTAATTTAAAAGATAGACTTATGCTATATCCCAGGTTTAATACAGATCTAGGCTGTATATTTATCAAAAAACTACCCTCAGCATCTGTAAATCCCGTTACATAATAAGGGTTTAGTGTATTATTTTGATTAGGTAAATCTGAGTATTTATCATTTAAAGTACTTTCACATAAAGTGGAGTACATTTTTAATTTTGAATGAGTAGTTAATCTTTTTTTAATAGAAAATATGAGAGAAGAAGACTCGCATATAGTTTGATGATTAAATATACTTGAATGAGTAGTATATTTTTGAGCCAATTGACTCATAGTAGAATAAGCTATAACTTTTTTAATATCTTGTTGGTATAAACCAATAAGAGAGCTAAACACAGTTGTGATAGCACCTAATCATAAACATATCATTAACACGATTGAACTGTATTCTATTAAAGGAGATGAACGCATTAATAGATATACTCCGGCAGTAACCATTGTGGCAGCGTGTATTAATGCAGATACAGGTGTAGGCAAATTTGTTGATTTATGCTATATGTAGATCAATGTCTACACTAATACGGCACAAATACTCAACAACTCACGTTGTTGTTCGGACTATATCATCAATTACATTAATTGTTTATTAATTTTATTTTATCTTTTATGATTTCTATAGCTGATTCAGTTAAATGTTTTTTATCTTTAACCAGATCATATACTTTTAACCATCTCAAGTATGAAACATGTTTTTTAGTTTTAAGAGGATAATTGTGTAGATAACTTAATATTTTATTAAGTTTACCAAAATTAACTACAGTATTATAACCATTATAGCTTTTTACATGTGTTACATAACCATCTATTAGGTTAGAAAGCAGTTTACTAAATTCCACATCATCTTTTTTTGAGAAACTACGTATCTTACAGTAACTATATGTTTACCTGTTTTACTTAAATAAGCAGAACTAATGAAACATCCTTCTGCATCTGTAAATCCAGATAATCATGTATTACATAAATTTACTTTTCCATTTGATTCTATATGCGTAATATTAGTTTTATATTTTAAATTAAAAGCTTCTAATCATGATTTAAACTGAAGTTTTTTATTTTTAGTTATTAAGTTACCATTGAATATCTTTATTATTTTTAAAAGATTCTCTTTATCTCTAACTCTATACTGATGAGTTTGGTTTAATTTGCTTTGTACTGTTACGGATCCAAAGCCTAATTCTTTTTTAATATAGAATAGTACTTGTGCATCTACGCTAGATTGTGTTACTTTAAACACTAAATAGCCTCTTTTGTCTATACTAAATCCTCCGTCTCCTTCAGCAAATCCTATTAACCATCATTCAAAAAAATTTTTATCATTTAATGTAATTGCTTCACGTGTAGTCTCTGAAGAGCCCAAGTTACTAACATGGTTTCCTGCGGATTGTCCCTCATTCTGGGTTTTTCCGAAGCTTACAAAGTAAACAGTGGACCAGAATATAAAAACGGGATGTTCCCGCATATAGTAAAGTTTAAGGAAGGCCCTATTCAAACCCTCCATCGCCATAGGCAGTCATACATGAAGTCCTACTTGAGAACTTTTAGCCATTGCTCCTATCACTAGGCATATCCCTACAATAGTTACAACATTTTCATTCATGTAAGGAGCTAATGAGAATACAGTAGCATAATCTAAATTCAATTTACTTATAGTCTTTCGGCTATAATTGGACTGTATCTTCACCCTATTTTTTTATAAATAGGGGTATAACGTGCAGTCTCTGAGGATCCGCGATATATTATATATATTTAATGTTTCCTGCTGATTGTCCATTTTCACTTATTAAACAATAAGATCTATTTATTTTATTATTTATGGTCTGTGTACGTATCTAAAAAAAAATATTTTCACAGTATCCTATAAAATAACTTTAGGAGTTTCCAGCGATATAGTTATATAATAAGGGTAATATTACTACTACCTACGGCAATTTATTTTAAATGTAAAGAATCTAAATGTGAAAAATTATATTGCTTTCTTTTACTATTAAAATTATTTTTTATAATTTTTATCTTATCCAACTTTTCTTTAGTTAGACTTCCTCTATGAAGATCTTGAACAAGGCATCAGTCTTTATATGATAGATACTTAGAAGAATATAGTGGAAAACGATCAAAATATTTACGAACAATTTCATGACTTCTGGAGTTATGGGCCACCGCCATAAAAGCATAAAACACTTTATCTTCTTTTTTCCTAGTTCTAGTGTAAAGATTAACAGTAAGAAAATTAGATATTTCAGTTAAAATGTTAAAATAGCTAGCACCTGCTTTATCTTTAGAAACTTCTCTAGAATAGCTTTGTTTTACTTCTATTCTGAAAAAAGTTTGAACACTTTTTCTTATAAAGACTCCATTTTTCTTTCTATCATGTACTGTTATGGCAAAACCACCGTCAGCGTCAGTAAACCCTGCCAATCAACTATTGCTGTCTAAAGGGGATAAATCTAAACCTAGTAAAGGTATAGAACTACTATCTTTTTCATTTATTCAAGAAATAGCTCTATGCAAAGCTTCTATTTTTGGTGTACGCATGTGTCCATTTATTAAATGAATTATCTTTAAAACTTCTTTTTTAGCTAAAATTTGTAATAATACATGACCTGCCTTTTCTCGGATAATAACTTTACCTACCTCTAATTCAGCAGACAATTTTTCAGCTAAAGGTCTATCATTAATATTAAAAACAATAATAATTTTTGGCCGATAAACTACATTAGTCTTAGAGATTTTTTCCTGAACACCAATGTAGCCATCTCCTTCAATTAATCCAGCTAAGTAAGGTCCAATAAAATTATTTTTTGATGTACTTGTAGAATATCTTCTTATGGAACGATAATAAATAGATCTATTCTTTTTAAGAGCGCAAGCATAGCTATTATCACATTTAAATTCTTTATTTTTTTCTATTTTACCAAATGCTCATAATATGGCAAACATACCTACAGTTAAGAAACAATCTCCTACTCTGTTAGTTAAAAATGCTGAAAGAGAGCTTTGATTTGCTGCAATTCTAGAATGTCAAAAACAGACTAAAAGATAAGAACAAACTCCAACCAAATCTTAAGCTACGTATATTGATATCTAAATAAGATATGTAGTAACTCCTGTACTTTAAAACCTATTAGGATTTACTTAAAGCCCTAGTATATTATATATATTAAGATTCTGACTATTCATTAAGCACCATTTCAGGCACCCATCATTGTACTAGTCGATCGCGATCCAAAATATAACCGACGATCTTTTAAATTAATTTAAAATTTGTTTGATCGTTTTCAATGATGTAGCTAGTGATATATTAAAATTCCAATTATTATCATAAGAATTTTAATCTATTTATTCTCCTGTATAATAGAGGTTTCATGTTTTATGAAACTATTTTGATTTTTTAAATATAATATCACTAACTATGGAAAATTATCATAAATAAATATTTATTTTTATATCTTACATAACATACTTTCTTGCATATAAGGCCCTACAATATCTTTAAGTTTAGTAACTTGTCTAACAGGGATGTATATAACCCACTGATCTTTTTTCTTTTCTTCTAATCTGGTAACTAAACCAAACTTTTCAGATAAAACAGATTGAAGATAGTTAACATCTTCAAGCATAAAAGATCTAGTATGTAATATAGTTTGGTTATATACTGATTTACCCCCCCCCATCATCCATTATTCAATAAGCTAACCCTCTAGCAGTTAATAATGTATTCAAGTTTCTAGTTATAACTTTAACTCTTTCCTTTTAAAATAAATCATAATAATCATTTAAACAAGGCATAGCTAAAGTCCTAAAATAAAGAGATTTAGTCGTAATATTGCTACGTTTACCTTTCCTTTTTAAAATTGTAGGACTCATAGTAGTAATGGGTTCAAGTAGTTCATATAAACTTATTAACTATTTCTCCTTTTAAGGGTATGATTGCTCTATACGCAATCTTGTCTTATAAGATTTAAGGTTTTTGACTACGTATATGCTGAAACATATGGTTAATATAAAGTTTATGTCTATCATCATCTAACCTTCATTTTAAAAGAGCTATTCTAGAAAAACCAGCATTATTACATTCTTCATACTTTACTCCGAGATTGTCTAATTGAACAGTGTTAAGATTATCTAAATTTAAAGGTTCATAATTTGTAAAACAATTAGGGGTTTGGCCTTTAAAACTATGAACATCAAATCTAAATATACAGATCTCCAACCCTTTTTGACCAATAGCTCAAAGTTTACCTTTTTCATTTTTTGACACATCTGCTTTGTTTCACATCTGTTCTAACAATTTATGTCAACTGTCACCCGTTTTCCTTTTTATTTCCACAACTGCATATGTTTTCCTTACATATGGGTTAGTGTAAATAGAAAATATAGTATAATAAGGGTGATTACCCTCTAGGTAATTAAACTCAGGTGTAATAGCTCAATTAGTATTACTTTAAGTATGAAAATAATAGGATAATATAACACTCATAATATAAGAATAATCACACTCTCATAATTTTTCACCATTATTTCCTATTTTTAGCATCAATAATAATATCATTAACAAAAGGTCAATCATGGAAAGGTGAATGTTTTCATACTTTTTCTAAGTTCTTTAACGGATCTTGGGTTATGTTTACCGCTTTGGCGATATTTATGGCGGTTCTGTATTTAATATCTATAAACGATATTCTTTTGTCTTCATTAACATTTACCCCCCTAAATCCCTTAGAAATTTTCTAAAAACGGCTGCTAGAGTCGATAATTAGAACTTTCTGGCGAAAGTTAACTTTACAATAGCCCTGTTTAATAAGTGGTATTGTGAATGTAACAAATGTGGCTTTATTGTTTTAGAAAAAGTAGAAACTGAGTTATTCTCAATGTGTAAGGAAACACTAGAATACTTTGAGTCATTAAGGTTGCTATCGTTAATAATTGTCTTTATATTATATTTTTTTTTCAAAACCAGTGATGTCTTTATATTATATTTTTTTTTCAAAACCAGTGATAGATATTGGATATCTTCTACTAAAACGCATGATTTGGCTAGCTTTACTCCCCTTTCTTCTGGTCTTCCAGGTGATAGGAATAGAGTAGACAAGGCTAAGGGTGTAAGATATTCATCTAAATTACGTGCTATAATTTTTATGTTATCTCTATAAAACATATCATATAATCAATTAAAGCTAGAAAAACTATAACTTTTGAAACTATACATAAAAAACATTTTATTATTTTTACGTATTACCTTATATAGTTTAGGCTTTTCTTTGTTACAATACCCAGCATTAACGAACACTGAATGAAATCACATTAGATATTCCACATTATCATTCTGTTTTATAAATATAATTCTAATGCCGTATCCTCTTTTTTCAAGGTATGAATTATTTAATAAAGATCCTACGATTAAAGATATTACATTTATATTATGAGGGCCAATTCGTTGAGAAGAATTCAACTTTTTTGAAAAGAAAAATCTTTTTTGATTGAAAGTATGTATAAGAGGCATAAAATTTAAAATACTATTATCTGATTCAATTCACCATTTAGGGCATATTATTTGGCTACCCTCTCAACCTACAAACATTAATAAATAGTTATTTGCTGTAACTAATATAAGCATCATAAATGTGAATAAGCTTAAATAACTAAAAAACCGTTGTTTATGAGGATCATGGCTCATATAACCTATTGAGTAAATATGCACCAAAGAAGATACAATTAAAACAGGTATAAGCATAGAAACGGTTAGTGAATCATAATTAAATGCTCAAGATACATATAATGATTCAGAATCAATTCATCTAAACAGCTCTAGATATACAGGTATATTGTTTAATCCAACTTCAAAAAAAGCAACTACAGCAAACACAGTTGTCATTATAACAGCTGTACATGTAATTGTGTGTGACCCTGAAAATCCGATTTTTCTACCAAAAAAACCAGACGCTATTGATCCTAATAGTGGTAAAATTATTATAGCTAGATACATTATTTAAATTCAATACTAATACTTCCTCTTCGTTTTGTCCCTTTTCCGTAGGAATTCTATTCCCTTAGGAAGGCTGGGATATTTCCATAATCTCTCGATTATGCCTGACTATGTTTTAAGCAAATAATTATATAACAATTATAAACCAACCTACATTTAGTCGATGAACTGTGCACCAGCATTATAATATTGGTGTTTGGCTGCAGATTATCTATTTCATTTCTTCATACAAATCGTTTTTACCTAATTTTTGTGGTTATTTATAAATAACCAAAAAAAATAACCACGAGTCATTACCTGTGCCATTAATTACATTACTGTATTAACTTGGTAGATTTGTCTTTAAGATGTTCCCGCAATTTGAAGGTTTTGCCTAAAGACTAGATGAAGGTTTTGCCTAAAGACTAGATGAAGGTTCACTCCACCTTTTCTGATCCACTTTTCTTTTCAAAGCCCTAATCGTGACCATTATTATTTTTACTCTTTTTCATATCCGTAATATTTTTTCTTTAACAATAAAATTTTATTCATAGCTATTCCATCTTTTTTTAAATGATCTTTATTTTTAATAATTAAAGACTCTTAAAATCCAAGAAGTTTGAGTATTTTGATCCTATTATTTTATGTTTTTCAAAGAAAGGAATTATGTTATTTACTATATCATCTATTTTTGTAACTATAAATTCACAAACCAAACGATTTTTGTAGTTAGCTACATACCCACATCCAAAAAAATCTACGAAACTTTCCAATAAAGATATATCTCTTGAATCTTGAGCTATAGAAAAACGTAATGAATTAGCTATACCACTTTTAGTGCTAGATTTTTGAACTGTAATAAAGAAATTGGATTCTCCTGTTGAAAACCCAGCCATTCATTCTTTAGCAGACACAAGTATATTATAATTGCTTACCATATCTTCTTTTTTTACTGGAACAGTATCAGGAAAAGCTTCTTTTAACTCATTGGATAAACCTCAATTCATAGATGCCTTAATATTAACTATGCTTTGTATTCCTTGTAAATTACTGTGCTCTTTTTCTGACATTAATTTTACAATTTCTTTAAAAAATACGTAATCAAAATATTTTTTAGTTAATAATGGGTAGTTAGTAAAATGTGGTATAATCACATTAGTTATATCCTGCATAGTACTAACTCTAAATTCAACTGTGGAATTTTTGTTGGGATTTGAGACATATCCTATACCTCCAAAATACTCTTGGATTTTTAGAATTAAGTCTCTATCTCTTTCATGCATTTTTATTTGAATTCTTGCTTGACTATTTCACCCTGTTTTGTATCTAGGGTTTCTTAATATAGTAACTACAAAAGAACTTTCACCATCAAAAATACCAGTTATAAATCAAGGATCTAATGAAGGTTTAGAGTGGGTATTTGTAGAATAATTTCTTATTCAAAGGGGAATGATACTTACGGGTTTAATAGAATAATTATGAGAGTTAAAGGATAGATGGCTTGATTTGAAAAAGACGAATCTATAAAAAGCTACTAAAATACCTAAACCGATAGCGGATTCTGCTCCAGCTATGGCAATAATATAAATAGCGTATGTTTGACCTAATATATCATCAAAGCTAAGTGAACTAACCAATATTAAAAACGTAATAGCTAATAGCATTATTTCTATTGAAATAAGCATTAGTATAATGTTTTTTCTATTTAAAACAAAACCTAAAATTCCAATTGTAAATAAAATTAGTGATAAATTCATTGTGTAAAAATATAAGTTAATGTCTGTTTGTTAAAATACTCTCATTAAAGGATCGAACTTAGATGAGAGTAGTGTAGTTTTATTACTTTTGGGGGCTTTAAGCAAAACCAGGTTTTCTCTTCTCCAGTTTTTCTCTTCTCCCTCTGTTACTCTCCAGAGAGCAACACAACTAATTATTCATCAGAAGGGTTTGTTGTACAAATTAGTTAATTTGCATAAAAAGTTAAAAGTAAATAATATGTGTTTAAAAACAGTTAATTTTATAAAAAACATCCTTTTTACTAGACTACGATAGAGTCGTATAAAATTACTTTTTATACTAAGGATCTAGCCTATGTAATAGGCTTAAGATCATTAAAATGATGGATCTAGCTCATGTAATAGTGTTAAGATCATTAAAAAAGCATTTACCCCAATAGCCCCTGGACGAAAATTTACTCGACTCAATAAATCCTGAACCTCTTGGTTATAAAGGAGAGCATTTATAAGATTCTCCCTATTAAAAATACTTATACGTAAAACGCTTGAACTATATCTACCAATTATTTTTGATTTAGCATTAGAAGACAATATGCTACTCAATGGTATATTTAAAGAAGGAACTCTTTCGTTAGGGTGTTCAATAGCATACCTTATAATTTGTATTAAAGTCACATGCACATTTAATATTCCATAACGTAAGGGAGTACCATATACTGGTCGTTGTAACGGTTCCGTGTTATTATCAATAGCACTTTGTCTTAAAGCTATTATACGGCTACGTATATATTCAAGCACAATAATAAGCTGTTCTAAATTAGAAACAGTACTTTCTGAATCTTCAACAAAAGGTCTTTTATTATTCTTGTCTCCCTCATCTTCATCCGAGCCATTACCAGTTGAATTAAGTTTGTTACTTGTAACTTTACTTATATCATTACCAGTTGTGGTTCCAGTAGATTTTTTAGGAGGTGCTTTATAATGTGTATCCCGTACAGGATCGTAGAAATCAGTACACCTTTTTATTAGTCCCTTAAAAAAATCATTAAACGCCTTCATTAATCCTACAAAAGATATAACAATAGAATGTAGGTTAACAGCTAAAACTATTACAAGAGGCCCGATTAAAGAGAGTACTCTCTTTTGTATTGAATGGGACATATCTAAATTACTATGAAACTGTAACAGATGACTATTAAAAGGAAGTGATGTAAAAGTTGAAAAGTCTATACTAGGAGTATATTGTTCCAATAAAGGTCTTATGTTTAGTTCCGTATCTTTCATAGCTATGTACATATCATACATGTTTCTAATAAAAGGATGGATAGTATGCATAGGACGTGAACCAAAATTAAAACCATTTAGAGAAGAAAGAGTATCGGTAATGCTCTTACAACAATTAACTAGGTTATCATAAGCATAGATATCACAGCTAGTTATTATGTAAAAGGTTCCCATTTTTATTATAAAATGGTCCGTACCACTTTTTAGCGTGCTAGATAAAAGTCTGTCGGGTGAGCTGTATTCTCTTAATCAGACTTTTCTAGGATAAAATGAAGTTAATAAAAAGTATAATACTGCTAATTAAAAAAATAAAGATATGAAAAACATTGGTTGTAGCTGTCGTATTAAATAACCCACCGAAAATACCTATACCTTTATTTAAAAATAAAAAAAATAAGTTATCATAGATTAAAAATAACAATGGTAATAATCCTAAAATAAAGAAAATAATACCAGAGCTCATAATATTATAAGAAAATCCACTTAAAATATTTAAAAGCATATGACCAGATAAGATATTAGCTGCTAATCTAAGTCCTAGAGACACATTTCTTGCTAAATATGAAATAAATTCGATTAAAACTAATAGTGGTAATAATCCTAAAGGACAACCTGCTGGAACAAATAAAGAAAAGAATTTAAGTCCATGCTCTTTGAACCCTAAAACAGTAGCACCTAATACAACAGTGAAACTAAGTGATAATGCTAATATAAAATGAGATGTAGATGCAAAACTATAGGGTATCATACCTATAAGATTATTTATTAATATAAGGATAAATAAACAATACATAAATGGGAAATAAGCTTGCCCACTTTTATTGTTAATTTGATTCACTACAATACTATGAATCGTAGCGTACAATGTTTCTTGACTTAAAGATCAAGTGTTTGCGCTAATTCTTGAGTGGTTAGTAGCTAAAACACTAAAATAGAATGCTATAAATCCAGCCATTGTCATATATAATCCAATATTAGTAATAGATAGGTTTATATTTGCTAATAGTGGTGTATCTATACTAAATAAGTTTCTTAAAAAAATTGATCTAAAGGACTTATAATTATATGGGTGTGGACTAACATTTCTCTGTAAGAGATATTATTACAATAATGGTAGAGTGGCAAATAGTAACAGTAAAGCTGCATAGGGTCTTCTCGTCTACATTGAGATAAAAAAAAAATCATTTATGGAAATATATATTACTCGGATACAAATAAGCCGGATCCTGTATGTACTATTCAACTAAAATAAGGGTTAATTAAGGCTTTCTATTTCATTATGTTAATAAAAGATTAAAAGTTTTTATGGTTAAAATTTCTCTGCATTACCCGAGCTTATGCCTCACTAAAAAGCTATGTATTAATCCGCCGGACTTCCCTATTGTCGTCTTACAACACAAATTCTGATAGCTGTAAGATCTATATTTGTATCACAAGTATACCCTTTACCCTAAAAAACCGTTTATATATAAAAATCCCTACTAAATATAGTAGCAAAATCTCTAAAAAACTTCTAAAAAATAGCTAAAAAAGAGGATTTTGCTAGCCAGGAGGGAAATTTGAATTCCCACTATTAATGCATGAAATTAATGTTCTACCAATTGAACTATCCTGGCTTATTACTTAAAAGTAAAAGTTTAATTCCCATCCAATATTTGTAATAGATAGGTTTATATTTGCTAATAGTGGTGTATCTATACTAAATAAGTTTCTTAAAAAAAATTGATCTAAAGGACTTATAATTATATGGGTGTGGACTAACATTTCTCTTTAAGAGATATTATTACAATAATGGTGGAGTGGCAAATAGTAACAGTAAAGACCCATAAGGTCTTCTATGAGTTTTTATATACTACGCAATAAAAGCAGAAATCACTAGCATAGTTATTGTCGCTCTCGAATATAAAATATATTTATCCCGTCTTAATGTAATTGAATTAGATAAAAGTAAAAAGATTAATGAAGTTATTACCATGTAAGAATAGAGAGATTCGAACTCTCACTAGCACTCTATAATTAAAGCACTAGTTACCATGCTTATTCTTTTTTTTTTGTTTTTTGGGCTTCAAGAAAAACAAAGTTTACTCTTCTCCCTTTTGCACACTAAATGGAAATTTATAGTGCAATTTTCCAACAGTAAATTTATCTTTTATCTGTTGGGGTTTGTTATGCGATGTTTTCTCGCTGTACTCTAGAGTACGAGAATTTATATAACAAGTTAACTTACGGTTAACAATTTTTGTTAACAATCTGTATAGTAAATTCACTTTTTATGTCTTTTTTAATATAAAAGCAAGTTTTATTTACAGCAAGTTTATTTTACTATTGTTCTTGTAATCAAGAAAGGAATTTCTCTAGTGATACAGATTCTACAACAATAGGCATAGAACTGTGTAAGATACCACATATTTCTGAACATTGCGGGTTATTTCTACGTTTATTTAATGTAATTGAATAATACTTATTACTACACCAGTCAAAGAAAGTATGTTATTTTTTAACTATTATTTAGTTATTTACGAGAAAAAGAATAGTCTTTATATTTTTTACCGTCTTTTAAATGAAGATAAACAGCTTTTCTATCTAATTTGATATTTAAAGTACCAAAGTATTTAATTGTATCCGTAATACTTTCAAATTCTTTCTCAAAATTTTCTCCTTTTACTAGTATAGGTTTATTTTTTCTATTCACTTTTAAGGTATCTAAGTCTGCATCTACTTTTAATTTTTTATATTCATCAATGATTAATCCTACTTCTGAAAAATGATCTGGTAAAATATTATCTGAATATTTACATAAGAAATTATGAAACACTTTTTCATTTTTTATATATTTAGTTAGAGTGGCTCTTTTAATCGTTAAACCTAATTCTCTTAAGTATTCAATACAAGATGTTAACGAATAGAAATTTAAAGTTTGGCCTACAGAATCTGAATTTACAAAGGCATTTCCTTCTTTAATTTCTAATTCTACTGATATACTTCTACGAGTTCCTAATATATACATATCTTTTCTTTCTTTTTGCATAATTTCTACTAATTTATCCACCGAAATATTGCTTGTTAAAACAGTAGGTATATAATAGCTTAATAGTAAGAATTTATTAAGATAAGGTTTTTTAGAATCTACAAACTTTTTACTAGTTTCAGTGTGTATTTTTAATACTCTTTTTAGTTCAATCTTAGATTTCGCATGATAATAAAGAGTATTACAAGTTAAATCATAAACATATACAGGATCACCTTTTGAAGATCCTGCGTTAACAACTCTTAATGTATTAAAGTTAAATTCTTTATTTAATAAATAATACTGTTCTAAGATTAAAGAGTCTTTATAACTAAATATAGTACAATCTAATTTAAATATTATTAATTTAAAAGCTCTTAGCCCTTCTTTGTGAAGTAAAGGTAAAAATTTACCACTTAAAGGGAAATCACCTTTAAAATAATAATCCATTCTACGTCTTAATAAATTAGATGAACCTACGTATTTATGGCCTGTATTTTTATGTATAAAGATATATACACCCGAGAAACCTTTATATTTAGATTTACCTGTTAACTCAGCTAAAAGTTGTTTATTTTCCGGTGTAGATATAGGAAGATCCCATTCAACACCTTTAACTTTTAATAATTCTTCTAATTTAGAGTCAGTAACGGATAAATTTTGATTTAATAATATTTTATTAATAATGGATGAATTAGTTGGTTTTTCACTATTGATATGATCTAACGCTAAAGACTCTGGACTATTTACCAAAGGTCTTATTGAATTAAAAGATCTAGTTGCACTATAATTTCTAGTTAGAGATATAACAGCTATTGAACCAATACGTTTATCAAATGTGTAGTGCTTATTAAAAACACTTCTACTAATTGTACAATGCAAACACTACAATAATGAAAAGTGCTTTACTTTTTTGTATAAATATTTATTTTTACATTAAAATAGTTTAGCAAACTATCGTGGAAATCCCTAAATATAATCAACCAAATGAATATATCTATTTTACAAAAAATATAAAGAATACTTATATTTTTCTGCACCTTTTCAGGAGGGGGCTGACTATATCTTAAGCGTTATTATTACTAATAACACCAACCACCGTTTAGTCGATGAACTGCATACCAAATATTTTATACTTGGTACTTGGCTGCGGATTGCCCATTGAATAATAAATCTTGATTTTACTGTACCACGAGTCATTACCTGTGCCATAAGTTATGTTACCATACTTACTTAGTTAAGATTCCTTTAGGGCTTTCCCGTCAATTTGATGATTTATAACTGTAGGTTCACTACAGTTTTGGCCATTGTTCAGACCATAAAATGTTCCTAATCTGTTAATTAAAACTGAGAATTGATTTAATCTTCCCGGATATGCATCACACTTAACACCTAGTGCAGGAATGGCGAATGAGTGAATTACATCTGCAGCAGTAAGAATAAATCTAGTGTGTGTAATTTCAGGAAGAATAACTCTATTATCTACTTCTAGCATTCTTAAGGCCCCTTCTTCTAAGTCAGACTCAGGTACTAAATAGGAGTCAAACTCTATAAAATCTCCATCACTATTTAAAAAGTCAGGGTATTCATAACTTCAATATCATTGGTGCGAGATTATAAACTAACCTCTCGACTGTACATTAAGCAGCTATTACAATTAGCCACCCACAAGTGACCCAGTCTGTTGCAATAAATAAAAAAAAACAAAATTATTTACTGACAGTCTTGTATTATTATAGCTAAAAGGCGATATTGAAAATAATAATATGTTGACTGTTTTCACTCGTGTCGCCAAAGAAGCTATCTACTTCTTAAAGATCCCTGTCGAGATCTTAGAAATTAATAAATTGAAACTTATACTTAAATAAGTATATTAACTATATATGGCTCTATTATTTAGTTACTTCTTTTTATTAATCTCACGACTATTAAATATATTATACATTTATTAAAAGAACTTATACTCGTTGACTATTTTATTATTCCTAATTTATATTGCATACTAGGTAGTATATATGGTAATACTAGACCTTTTAGTTTTGGCATAGAGTCTTTTGTAATATATATACAGTAATGACCTTCTATGTTTTGAATTGTATAATTTAAACCGTAAAGCTTAACTAACATATTTCCTAATAATTTTACTTGATCTAATTTAAAACAGTTAGTAGCAATTCTAACCCCATTACCTGTTCAACACCCGTCGTCCATAATTAACACAGCTAAAGCTAAAGGAGTTAAATATAGCTGTAGCTTAGGGTTTATATATTTTATACCCTTTTTATAAAATAATTTATGAATTCAATTAAAACTTCTAAAAGTAAAAGTATTAAATTCATAGCCATAGTACTCTTTACCTTTAACTATTCTTGTATATTTTCTGGGTTTTAGGTTTGAACAGTAACCTTTTTGAAAATAAAACTCATATAACCAAAATAAATAATCTGTATGAATAATGCTTTGCCTGTATGCAATTCTAGTTCCTTCTATTGTTCTAGCATTTGCATGAGCATCTCCTAGTAAAGAACCTACTATTACAGATAAAACATCTTTGTTATGAGGCCCTATTCTATTAGAAGCTCTAACTTTCGTATGAAATGTTCTTTTTAACCTTAAGCTAGTAAGTTTAGGGGGTTTAAGATATAATGTATAATCAGTATCTTTGACATGAGCTAGTCTATTAAAAGATACACAAGTATTGTTTTTTTCTCCAGTTATATGTTTCACACTACTGGCATCTTTTATTTTATAAAAAACATATAATATATATAATGTAAGGCCACCTAAAAAGGAACCTTCTGCTAATACTGATAAGGAAGGATCAGTAACTTCATCCATTAAGTATAATAATTTGAAAGAAGGGAAAGCAATTAATACTAATATTAAAGCAGGAGTGATTGTTCAAATTAATTCTATTAATGTCAATAAAAATTTCTATATTTTCATATAGAACCGGACTCTATCTTCACCTATTCTACTACAATATTATACAATGTAATATTATACAATAATGTCTAAGATGCTAGGCGTTTCACGTATTAGTCTCTGAGGATTCTACTGTTAATTTAAATATAAATTACTTAAGTTTCCTGCTGATTGTCCATTGTTTTATCCTACCTCTCTGCTTATTATACAGGAGGACCAAAACGGCAGAATTATCACTTATAATCTTAACTATTATAGTATCTGAGGCTTTAGGAGTTTCCAGCACATAGTGAAATTTTATTCCTAGTTGTTCCAAGTTTAACCTTAACAATTGTATTGTTTTCTCCACTACATTATAATAATGAAAATTAACTATATGAGAATTAACTAGATGAGAATTTGTACCTCTCCTTAAAGACCTGACCGGAATTGATATATTTTATCACAGTACTTCCACTCCTATCTAAAAATTTAGCTGCTCTTCTAGCTAAAACAAAACTTCCTATAAATTTAAATTCTTCTGAAGAACATTTTTCATAGATATTTACAGGGTTTCCGTTGGATTTACTAATTTGTCTTTAGTTTCAGAGATATGTTTTCTATTTAAGGCTTTCTCCCTCATAAGTTCAATAGTTTTCTCATTATGAGTTTTACCATAAAAATCGTTATTTTCACTTCCTCTGCTTAACCTCCTTTTTTTTCTATAGTATCCTCATTATGTTTTCTACCAAATAAAGCTTATTTAGTTCCAATGTATACACCTTTCAATGCTTTACTTGTTTTGTTTTTACTTTTTTGACTATGAGTATAGCCTGAAGAACTTTCAGCTAATTTTAGTATATTATACTGAGGTTGTAAACTATCTAGGTAATATTGTTATTTCTCGAGAAAGAGAGATTTATCACAACATTTTAATATATATAGTTAAAAGTTAATATAGCGATATTTAACTAAAGCTCTACTGATTAGTAACGTTTCTTTACTTTTTAAGTAGCTTAAGGTAAAATATTTTCGAAATCTTTTTGATAAATCTATAGATTGTCTTATCTATATCACCTGTAAGTAAATTTTTGAAAAAAAAAAATAGCAGACTTAGCTTTGTTTTCACAAAAAATCTGTTTTTTTTTTTCATATTGTAAGCATTATCGTAAAATTTTACTGAAGAAATAATAGATTTATTATTGAGGTTTAACTTTTGCGTATGAGTGAAGGTTATTTTTATTATGAGTGAAATAAATCCTTATAGAAATTAAGACTTTTTTACTAAAAGGTAATTTAACATTGGAATACTTATGAATCGGCACATTTTTACCGTGGTTAAGGTATTTGTTACTTATAGGTGATTTAGCACTGTCAAAGTTTTTTATAATAGCTCCTTGTATTCAACCAACACTAAATAAAATAGCAACTAGGTAATACATAATGTTATCATGTAATTCGATTAAAGCTTCCATTTGTGGACTAGCACTATCTTGGAAATATAATCCTCAAGCTCTAGGTGCATCACAGCTAATTACACTAAAATCGCAAGAGAAAAATAGAATGAATAAAGAACATAGCCCTATAAAAATATAAGGTGTTACACTTTTGTATTTAACAAATACTGGTGAAAAATATTTTTTAATGTTAGATAACAATGTGGGAGAAATGCTAAAACTTGTTAGAAATAACAGACTTGCTCTCGAAACTGTAAGATCACAGTTTGCGCACATTACCGCAAAACATTTTGCACAATAACCAAATTGGTGAAAAGCACCTGGTGCCGCAAGATGGAGTGCACCGTTTCTTGGATTAAAATCACAATTAGGGATTTGCCCTTTCATAGCTTCTGATAGAGTAACTGTAAGATATTCTCTATACACATGTAGACATTCAGCACTAGCTGCTAGATGAGCTGCATCTGCCATCTGACCCGCTGGATCCATACTTTGTAATGGTAAACTAGTAAATGCATGAGGTTTAGGTGGATTATGTAAAGCTCATTCTAAACCAGGAGCACATTTATCTTTAAGTATACGTAAATAATCACTAAATAATTGAGGAACTGCTCAAGGATATCCATAAACAGCTTTACCTTTTACAAGTTGTAAGTACACTATTTGTAAGAATAGTGCAGTAGCAGCAACAGAGATAAGTGAACCAATACTACTAATAAAGTTTCAACCTGTAAAAGCGTCAGGATAATCACTAATTCTACGTGGCATACCTTGTAATCCTAAGAAATGTTGAGGGAAGAAAGTTAAATTAACCCCGGTAAATAAAACTCAGAAATGAGCTTTAGAATAAAGTAAGTTATAATCTAATCCTAAAATTTTAGGGATTCAGAAATATCATCCACTAAATAAGGCAAATACAGCACCCATACTTAAAACGTAGTGGAAATGCAAATTTAAAAATATAGAGCTAATTGGATCTATAGTTTATAAATGGTGGACTATATCATTATCTAATTTTTTTTACAAAAGGTACTCTTTGTCATAAAGGATTCTTATATTGAATTCAATCTAATATAAATTCAGAATATATTTTATATTCTAAACTTTCTTTGGCTTCATTTTTAAATTCTCTTATTTCAATAAACTTTTTAATTTTTGATATTCTATAGAATTTAAAATCTGAATATAATCTATTTTTCATGAAATATTCGTATAAGAATACCATACCTTTTACATTTTGGTATTTATATGATATAGAGTTATGAGATTTTCTAAGTAAAACAGCGGGTTTATAATTCGGTACCACATTCTCTAAATTTAGTTTACTACTAAACTCGTTATATTCAAATGCTAAGTTACATTCTATTCTATTTCCAGCGTAGTTATACACAATAGTACCATCTGTGTCAACTAACCCTGCTAAATAAGGGTCATTACGTTCAATATAATAATTTGCTTCTTTATAATCTATACCTAAATAATCGCAAGATTTTTTTAATCCTACTACTTTTAGTCTAATTAAACCATTAATATTATTAATTAAGAATAACATTTCCTCTTTTTTACTAATAATTCAGATGGAGTGTGGTTTGTTCTTATCAGATCTAATCCTACCTATATGTAAAATATTTTGAATGTGACTTAGTATTCTGATATCTCTGTTATGCAATTTAATTCTAATAGTTTTTAAAACTAGCTTAGAATTAATACTTCTAATATAAAAGTTACCATTACCGTCTATAATACCAGCTAGTCATTTAAAAAACTCTTTTTTTGAAAGATCTTTATCTTTTGAATCAGATATTTGGCGTGTAGTCTCTGAGAATCCTATACAGTTTTCTGCTGATTGTATGTCCGTATTTTTTAAAAAGACAGGTCTATTATCATTTTCACTATGTATAGTTAGAAATTTAAAGTTTCTATCCGCATCTATTTTTAAAAGATAATAATATAATATACATAGTAGATAACAACCTAAAAACATGGTTTCCAGCATATAGCCAAATGCGAAATAAACTAAAAGATTATTAAGGCCCAATTGAGCAACTACGTAGTAAGTATCGTGGAAGGCAATATCAAGTGATGCGTTCGCAAGAACAACTCCACTTACGAATAAATCTCTTAATTTTTAATTTTCTTAATATTTTTCTTACTGATTAACTTGGTTTAGATCTTCATCTAGTCTTTCAAAGCAAAAATAGTAACCAGATTTGTGTAATTCATTTACACTAGCACATTTTCTTATAGTAAGATAACTAAGATTATAAAATTTACCAGCTTCAGTAACTCCTGCATGTTTAGTAATAAAATTTTTATTTTTATCATAAACAAACACCCCTTTCTTTACTTTAATACTAGCTTTTATTTCTTTTGCTAGTGTTTCACTTTCTACAGTATTCCAATGTTTTAATTTAGGAGAATCACTTATGTTGTAAGGGATATTAGTAAAATATCATTCCCCCCTAAATAACTCTTGTTTCTTGATATAAGTAAGTATTGTGGGATGATTGGAATTAATTTTTTTAGCTAATGTTACTAGTGAAGGATAAATAACTACTAACTTCTTATATGAATCATATACGTAGACAGGATTTTGTGAGTTAGATTCAATCATTCTTACTTTACTTTCCATAGAATGACTTTTGTTATAGAAAGGATTATTTTCACCTATTAAAGCTTTTGATATTAATGCTTTAGTTTCAAGTGAATGCACTCTATTTTTAGCCAATTCAGATAGTAAAGCTTTAGTTTCTAGTGTATGTGTGTATCCTGCAGAAGAGTAACCTTGCTTTAATACGTTATAATATGGAATAATTTGTGTAATATATAGGGTTTCTCTTGTAGCTAATTCCTTAGCTTCGACATGTTCTAAAATTCAAAGAGAAAAGTTTGAATGACCATACTTAAGTAAAGCTTTTATAATAGGCATATTAATATTTTGTTTACTTTTCAAGAAACTAGTATTAAGGTAATTTCTCATTCTACTAGATAAATTTATAGAACTTCCTACATAAGAATGACCATTTATGTTATTTATTAAATAATAAACACCTGATATATTACTACATTCTTTTAAGATACTAACCCTATCTTTTTTAAAATTATTATATTTTTTTACAGCTTTTAATTCATTTTTATCCTTATGATTATTATTATTATTATTATTTTCAGGGTCACTAAAGCTAGAATAATTACGATTTATGTGTGAATATTTTGAGATAATTTTATTTGTTGTTAATAAAAAGAAAAATAAGATTAAGAGTTTTATTACATGGACTATATCTTCTCACAGTGCCAATGCAAGATGCATTGGTTTATGAGGACTACGTGTAGTCTCTGAGGTACCTTTTAGGATTGTTATGCTAATTTTATAAAATAAATAAATTAAATAAGTCCGTAAGTTACCTGCTGATTGTACAAAATAGGAAATTGTAACTGTAAAAATACTTAGTATTCCTATTGTCAGTAGTTCCCAGCATATGGTAGTCTTTAAAGGGAGAGCCAAGTGGTTTGATAACCCTCCTATAGTAAACATAAATACAAAACCTAAGGCAAATAGTAATGATGGTATGAAATGTAAAGAACCACCATAACAAGTTGCTAACCAAGAGAATATTTTAATACCAGTAGGAACTGCAATAATTAAAGTTGCAGCAGTGAAATATGCCCTAGTATCTACATCAAGACCAACAGTATACATGTGGTGCACAAGGTAAAAACCTTTTGTGGACTATATCTTCATCTTTTAATTAAGTTTATCACCAATTTTTTTGGTAATACTGGTAATTATATTAACTTTTTTACTTAATTTTCTTATTTCATAAAGTCCGTCTTCTGTAAGGTGGGCCTTGTTTTTTACTAACTCATAAACTGTTACTCATTTGTCAAAGGATTCTTGCTTTTTCGTTTTTAATCTAAATCTATTGATATAATCAATGATAAGTGGGACCTTAAGAAATGAATTGCTTTCTATTCTATACATAGTACCGATACTATCTTTTTTAAGCTTTCTTTTAGTTAAAAACAGATTTAACTGATCTTTTATAAATAACATATTATCCAAACTATCCTTTTGATCAATCATAAATGTTAATTTAACTTTATAACCTAAAGCCATAGATTTTCTTTTAAAAAGCGTAACATTAAAACAACCCTCTGCATCTATAAACCCTGACAGTCAACTATTATTTAGTATAGGAAGAGCCTTGTTATTTTGTTCTACGATATTGACAGTATCTAATCATTTTTTTACTTGGATTTTCCTTTTATCTAAAACCAAATTACCGTTAAATAAAGCTATTAGAACAAGTATACCTTTTTTATCATCAACACGATAACGGCTAAAATTACCATATGTTCTAACTCTACCTATACCTAATGTTGCATATACATGATTTAATATAGCAGTTTCTTTTTGAGTTAATACAAATACAAGACGTTTGTCTTTTCCTGTAAGAAAAGCACCATCACCTTCAGAAAACCCGATAAATCAAGTTAACCAATTATCAGAAATTACATCCGAATTTTTACCTGATATACTTCTATATTCATCAAAATTAAAAGATGTTTCGCGTGTAGTCTCTGAGGGGCTCTTGTCAGCTTCTGTACCCTTCACTAGTAAAAGAGAAGATGTCATAAAGCTAAGATTCCCTGCTGATTGAGCATAGCCTATAAGATTTTCACTATTAAAAGTACTTATAGACACTAAGCTGTTCCAGAATCATATAGCGAAATTTATTACCTTATAGTCACCTATAAGGAAAGCCAGCCATTGACTTCAAACTACAAATCCTAAGATACCAATAGAACACATGGCGTAAACCATACCAAGGTATCCGAAAACGCTTTTGTTAGAGTTAGCAGAAATTGTAGTACTTATTATACCAAAACCTGGAATAATTAAAATGTAACAATGTTTTGATTAAAGGAATAGCTGTTTATTATAGCACAGTCTTTTCTCATTAATACTCAAAGACTTTTATATCTTTGTTAGGACTTTATCTTGAGTTGTAGTATTTTTTAATGACGGTTTATTAACGATTTAATTATTAGTATTTTAGATAGCCCTTTATCTGTTAAGTGTTCTTTATCTTGTATTAATCTATAAATTTTTCTTCATCTTAAATAGCTTATATGCTTTCTAGATTGTAAGCGATATTGATCAAAATATTCTATAACCCTTTTAGCGGAACCGAAATTAGTAGAACCATAATAATAGGTATCTTTAGACTTCCTATATCCAATGTTTCCACCTAAGTATTCTTTTATCATATTTAACAATAAATCACTTTTTTGATCTATTTGAAAATTTAATCTTATTTCCGGTTTATTTCTAGTAATACGTTTAATAATTTTTATTTGAAAACTAGCATCCGCATCAGAAAAACCTGCTAATCAGTGATTGTCGAAGTTTTTACTTGAATCTATAGTAAAATGAATATTTTGATCGGCATACTTAGTATGATTTAATACATTATTAACTACTTGGTTAACTTTTTGCTCTGTTCTTAATTTACCATTTATCAAGTTAATTACATTTAACATACCTTTTTTATTAGATACTATTAAAAGGTATGTGTTTTTGTCCTTTACTTTTCTTACATTACCATAACCTAACCTTTCTTTCAAGTAATAGGCTAAAAATGCATCTGGAAAACTAAAAGTTAGAACTAATTGTTGAGCTTTACTAAAATGACCATCCCCCTCTATTAATCCTGCTAGATAATAACCTAATTGTTTATTATTTAGAGGGTTCAAATGTTTAGGAACGTGATTTGATACACGTTTAACATTTTCTAAATTTACTACAACTCCGTCGCGTAGAGTCTCTGAGGTTCCATTTTTTATATATAAAATGTTACCTGCTGATTTCCTTCATTGTTCTAACTTTTTCACTATGTCATTTAAGAGGGAGTATTTAGAACTATATAACGAAGGGGTCCCAGCATACAGCAACGTTAAGAGGCCTACATACTTAACCTCAGGATGTCCGAAGAATCCATTTCTTCAAATTAACTTATTAAAACTCTCTTGTTAAATCCATGTACCGTTAGTTTAAACTCCGAACTCCGGGCTTGTGTATCATACATCTATGATAGAAGAAACCGACTGTACATTAAGCAGCATTTCAGCCACCCACCAGTGAAGCAGTCTGTAGCGACCCCTTAAATGGCCGACGGTCTTTAAGTGAGAAACTTGTTGACCGTTATTGCACTGGCATCGCTAATATTTTTATTACTTTTCCTTGTATTTATAAAATACATTTAAAATCTTATATAAAACAATATAACCTTTAAATTTAAGAGTTGCAAGTAATAGTTGTATATATTAACTAAGTATAAGGTGTGCTAAAAAACACTCACTATTTCGGATCTTATATCTTTTTGCATCTGTCCTAATAATTTCATAACTTTTAGGTTAAACCTTTACTTTTTTTCCCATCATAAGTAAAGATTACTTTATTTATTTATCATTTTTGAGCAACACGGAAGTTGAAATGAAATCCTTTAGTTTCACTTATTGAAAAAGTAAAACAACCTTTTCCGTCAGCAAATCCTGCAAACCATGTATGGTTTAAACTAGGTAGAATAAATCTATTGTTAATTACTACAGGTTCTAATAGTATTCTAGCTTTAGTAACTCATTTATAAAACCCTTTAACGAAAAGACCAAATACTTCTTTTCTTTTTGGTAAAACAAGATTACCATTAAATAAACCAATTATAATGTCTATTTCTTTTTTGGTTTGGCTTACATATCTACTAGTTATAGCTGATTGAGCTATAACTTTACCAAATCCAAGTATTTCTTGTATAAATTCCAAAACTTGTTTATCAATTGTAGCTTGTCTAATAACAAATGCCAAATCTCCTCTATTGTTTACAATAAAAGAACCTTCTCCTTCAGTAAAGCCTACTAATCAAGTTAAAAAGTTTTCTGAAGGAATTTTATTATTTGGCAAATGAGTATTGTATTTCTCATAAAATGCAATAAAACAAAAACAACTATTAAATAATACAGCACTATCTTTAAAATATAATCCTCAAGCTCTAGGTGCATCACAACTAATAGTGCAACCACAAACACAATCACAAACACAATTGCAATCACAAACACAAAGGTAGACTAATCCTACAGATAGTAACAAGATAAAAAAGTATAGTATTCCAGATGAATAATGATTAGCTGCAAAATTAAAGAATCTATCATATCGACCAATAGAGTTATTAGCTCTACGTATCACAAGTAATAATTTAAATAAAAAGTATAGAACTGAAAATAACATACTAATAATAATAAGATGTTCACCTAATATATTAACTAACTTAGTATAAACCTCTTTGATTAAAGGTAAATAATCTAAAACTAAAGGTAATAAAGCAGCTAATACAAAAGGTATTATTGCACTGAAGAATGGTCTTAAATACATTATCATACCTCTAACAAAGGAAGACAGATTTAAACGAATAGTAGCTATAAAAACACTTGCACTTTCATTAAGTAAGGATTGAATAGGAATCGAACGTGTTTGCGGCTGTGCTTGCGCCTGTGTTTGCTGTGTTCCCGGCTGAGCTAGAGGTTGTTGAATTGTTGGCTGATTAGCTAGTGATCTTAGGTATCGTAATTCACTATAAAGAGCACGAACCCTAGATCGATAATATGTATTACCAGGTTGAGAGATTTGCATATCTCTGCAAAAATCTAGATTAGATTGTACATGAACTATTTTTTCGTCTGTAGTCATCCAAGCCATATTTAATCCGGTATACCTAGCAGTGAACTCCAAATCCCCTTGCGTTCGAGAAAGTGGACTTGAACTTTTTAGTAAATTAGTAAATACGGGAGGTCTAGAGAATAGTAAATTAGTAAATACGGGAGGTCTAGAGGTTAGCATAAAATTATGAAAAATAAAAATAAAGAATGTTGATAAAATAAATAATGTTTATAAAATAAATAATGTTCATAATATAAATAATGTTTATAAAATAAATAATGTTCATAATATAAAATGATTTTTTAAGACTAGTGTTGAGAAAAGATGTTGGTATAATATAGGATCACCACCACCTGCTACTTCAAAGAATGAAGTATTAAAGTTTCTATCAGTAAGAACCATAGTAATTCCCATTAAATTTGTTGACCTACTGGATGAAATCCCATAGCTTAAAGTATTACTCTTTAAGCTTAAAAAGTTATTAAAACTTAGTGTAGGCACGCAAACACTCTCGTGCTTGATCGGACCATATCTTATATTTTTAAGTTGTAGAAGTTTTGTAAATGATCTCAAATAAAATTTGTTCTGAAATTGTTCATAGCTGATTTGATCTTTACTATTTTTTCTTTTCCTTTATCTGTATTATGCTCCTTTCTGTCAAACATGTCTACTACTTCCATTCAATCTAATGAATCTAAATGTTTCGTTCCAAATAGAGGAAATTGTAAAAGATAATTTTTAGCATTAATATTACCTTTAAGGTTAGTAGTTCTAACTCTATACTCAGGTTTTGGTTTATCCGATCTTATTTTTTTTACCTCGGTTTCTAAAAACTCAGCAATATAACTTAAAAAATCAAAATTATCATATCCTTTGTGATCTTGTCGTCTTTGAGATATTTCTAATTTACATTCAAGTTTAGAATATTTACCTGAAAGAGTAGTTCTTACTTGAAAAGAAGCGTCTGCTTCTATAAACCCTGACAGTCACGGATTGGAATCTAAAGACTCTATAGATACAGGATGTTTTTCAATACTAGTTGCTTTAGTTTTATTTAAAAAATCGATTAATGAATTAAGACTGTGTATTTTAGGTGTTCTCATGTTTCCATTTATTAATGAAATAACCAATAATATACCTTCATAGCTATTTATAGTTAATATATAAGCATCTACCCCTTTTTTCCTAGACAATGAACCTACACCTAACTCTTTTTGAACAAGTAGAGCTAAAGGTAAATCTTTTAAATGAAAAACTATTTGTATAGCGGGATAATTTAACTTACCCTTAGGACTTCTTAAAGTTTTTGGTGTTACTATTGTACCATCACCTTCAAGAAGCCCGGTGAAATAAGAACTAAAAAGAGATTTATTTACATTTTTACTATCGTTATTAGTATGAATGGATCTAAGAGTTGTGCACAAAGGAAAGGTAAAAAGTTCTAAACTACAACAAAAATATTTTGGCGTATAGCCTCTGAGGTTCTCTAAAAAGTTCAAACTTAATAGATTACCTGCTGATTGCGATATATTTTCATATAACGGTTCCCAGAATACAGCCAAATTTAGAGCTGGCAGAATGAGTTTACCAGCTAAAACAGGTAATGATAATAATAATAAAACAGCTGTAATAACAACTGCTCATGCAAATAGTATTAATTTATGTAATCTTATTCCAGGACTTCTCATATTAAATGTAGTAGTCATAAAATTCATAGCTCCAAGTAAACTTGAAATACCAGAAAGATGTAATCCAAATATAGCTAAATCCACACTTGGACCACTATGACTTTGTATTCCTGATAATGGAGGGTATCAATTGTGTTGGTAATCTCATTGTATTATCTACAACTATCATTACACTCAATATATTACTATATTGTTCGGACTATACCATTATCTAAAAAAAATGAAAATAAAGTTTATGCTTTAAATGATTGATTATGACTTAAATAGTAACCGATGCTCTATGGTTTACTTTTCTTTTTTTTGATAGTTGAGTTATCGAACAAACCTTTTGATTTCTCAATATCTTGTATATCTAGTAAGATAGATTTCATCATTCTTATTTTTGATTGTACATATAATAACTTATTATAATTCCCCTTATGTTTAGTATATGTTCTGGCTCAAATTTTATATTCAACACTTTTCATACCAACAAAGTTGTCTTTAAAATAAGCTATTAGATTTTCTATTGTTCTAGAATTAGTTGTATCAAGCAAAAAGTAATTATGTTTTTCTTTATATTTAACTTTAGTGGAGATATGTAATATTTTTTGGATAGCTTCTAATAGTATTTTATCTAATTTTTGGCTTATAGCAAACCCATGTACTATTCTATCCTCTGCTTTTTTTACTAAATAGAAGCTACCTTCTCCTTCTATGAATCCTGCTAACCAAGGTTTAGATACAATAGTAAATACGTTAGGATGAGTTACTATAATATTATCTCAAACCGGCGATCTATAATCCTCAGGTAAAGTTTTTTCTTTTAATTCTAGTAAAAGTCTATCCTTTTCTATTTTATCTAGATTAGGATCAGTGGTTATATTAAATGCTTTTTTTAATTTTATATAATTGAAATATTTACTAGTTAAAAGAGGATATTTATCAAATATAGGAAAAATTACATTTTCTATTTTTGTTCTATCTGTTATTAAGATTTGCGCTTTTGTATTGTCTTTGGTTATAGTACCTATACCCAAGTTAGTTTTAATATAGTACAAACACCTTAAGTTGTATCTAGAAAGAGCTATTTTATAAACTAAAATCCATTTACCATTTTGTTTATAGAAACCAAAAGTACCTTCTCCATCTGTTATTCCTACTAATCATCGTTCAAATCATTCTTTTTCATTTTTTTCTAGATACTCTTTGTTAAGTCTCTGATGGATAACAAAGTTTCTCTTTGCTACCCAGGCGTATTGTCCCCCTGTCATAAGCGTTTTTACGTACAATTTTTGTAAATTTAATTTACTTAATCATGAGTATCTTATTTCATTTTTTTGGGGATATTCACGCATCGAAAAGAGTTTAATTCCTCCGATCATCATTATTTCATCGGAGTACTCCATATTAAGAGTTCACCCTGTACCCACACCATTTTCAATTCCACCTGCAAATAAGAATAAAACAATACTAGGAATTAATAATAAGTAACTAATATTATTAAGTCTAGGGAATGCCATATCAGGTCCTCCTAATCCTAATGGAAGTAAGAAATTCAATTTGTTATAACCGTTAAGTTATATTTGGACTATATCTTCACCCCCCCTTGGGGGGGGGGTGCATAACGTGTAGTCTCTGAGGATCCTATAAGAACTCATTCTTTTTCGTTTCCTGCGGATTGTCCATTTTCACTTAGAGACATAAGATCTATTCTTCTTTACTATTTAAGGTTATGTACGCTTCAAATTCATTAGATTTTTATCTACAAAAGTTTTCACAACACTTATAAAGAGACTTTAGGAGTTTCCCGCACATAGTTATGTAATAAGGGTACTATTGCTACTACCCACGGCAATTTCTTTATATGAATACACTAAAAGGATAAGTACAAAAAATTCTAGCCCTACTCTACCCATGGGTATTAAGTTAAAGTGTCTAAATGTGAAAAATCAAACGATTTACGTTTACTATTAAATTGTGCTTTAATTGCTTCAACTTCTGAAATTTCTTTTTGAGTTAAAACTTTACCAGCCCGTACTCTAGTTTTTTCAATCACATAAGATCAATCTTTGTAAGCCAAATATTTAGAAGAGTATAGAGGAAAACGATTAAAATAACTTATAACATTAGCATGACTAGCTGCGCTATGAGATATAATCATAAAAGCATAAAACACTTTATCTTTTTGTTCTCTAGCTCTAGAATACAAATTCACACCTAAATAGGTTGCTATTTTATTTAATATAACATAATAACTAGTTCCCCCTTGTTCTACTGATACTTCACGATGATAAGTTTGTCTTAACTCAATACGGAAAAAAGTTTGTATTCTTTTACTAGTAATGTTTCCTGTTTTCTTTCTATTCGTTAATGTAATAGAAAAATTCCCGTCTCCATCTGTAAAACCAGCTAGCCAAGCGTTGCTATCTATAGCTGACAGATCTAAATCTAAGCAATCTATGTTATAATTATAAGCTTCATTAAACCAATGTATAGCACGGTGTAATGCTTCTATTTTAGGTGTACGCATATAACCATTAATAATGTTAATGATTTTTATTACATCTTCTACCTTTTGAATATGTCAAGTAAGGTAACCTGCATTTTTTTGATTATAAACTTTACCTGCCTTCGTTATAGAAGCTAGTTTTCTAGCTAGAGGTTCATCTGCTAAACAAAATACTACAAGTATTTTAGGACGATATTTTTCTACATTAGAATCTTTATTATGAATAGCAAAAGATCCGTCAGCTTCAATTAGCCCTGCTAGATAAGATCCTATTTTGGATCTTAATTCAGATTGTTTTGTACCATTTAACTCTTTTGTAGTATCTGACTCTTTTGTACCATTTAACTCTTTTGTACTATTGGACTCTTTTGTAGTATTTGACTTTGTGCTAACCGATTTTTTTTGGGTATTCATATGGATTTTACCAAATCCCCCGATTAAAGCTGGCATAACCATAAAGAAAATCATTATTATAGCATGAGCAGTAATAATACTGTTATATAATTGATTATCAGCAATATACTGAACACCAGGTCCTGACAGTTCTAATCTAATTAATACAGAAAAGGCTGTTCCTACTAAACCTGCAAATAGCGCGTATATTAAGTATAACACACCAATATCCTTAGCATTGGAAGATAAAAATCATCTTTCAAATCACATAGTAATCCCTGAGGTTTTAACGGTTAAATGTTTATGCTTACCATCTTCATCATTTTCAGATAGTATTATATTTCTTTTAGAAAAGGCAATAGGATTATAATGGGTCACACTTATCTAAAGAAAGAAGTGTAGTTGTATATTCCCTATTTGAAAAATATAGTAAAAAAAAGTTCATTTTACTACACTTAATAGTCATTAAAAAAAAGGTTTTTCGTAAATTAGTAGAGCGCTCGTTATTGCGACAGTAATCGCAATAACGAGCTCATTTACGTTTTGTTTTGTTTTCACTAGCTTTTACTTTTATTTTTCTAGCTATTTTTTAACCAAATATTATTTAACTCTATTGTTAGCAAACAGCTAGAGAAACTTACTAAATAACGAGAGCCCCAAATAAAGTCTTATAGGGGGTAAGGCTTTTTTTTCATAACGCTTTTTTTTGCATTTTTTTTTATTATGCTTTTTTAGTAGGCTATAGTGAACTATTTGTTGGTTATATCCTACTAAATTGTCGTAACAATCACAAGTGATTTAAACAGTTCACCTCTCGCTTTAAATGCGGCTGCTCTTTCATTAGAACAAGAAAAAATTTTTTTTTTAACTTTTTTTTTCTTTTGTTTTTTCTAGACGGCAGGATATACATTAACCCACATTTAATGTATTTAACCTCTATAATAGCAAAAAAAAAGAAAATAGGATGTTTTTGTAATGAAAAGCTAGTAAATGGCTGGGATGTAGCCTCTAGCGGAAATTATCTAATAGTGCGTAAATCCCTTAACAGTAAATCTTAATGTTTGTACGAACTACTTAATTTTTTAAACTCTGTTATTTGATTAAATATCTCAGATTTATAAGAAGGGTTTATCGTGTTTATTCGATTTTGTATTTCAAGTCCTTTTTCAACTAAATTGCTAATTTCGTCCTGTTTTGTATGAATTAAACGGTCAATTATTTGAACTTTTGCAGAAAGCTGATTAACTACGGCATCTGGCATATTATAAGGTGTTTGAATACTCATATTACCCTTGCAGTCAGTTAATACATTTATAGCTGATTCAGCAACTGTACTGTCAAATTGGTTTATAAAAAGCGCAAGCTTAGGCATACTACTGGCGATCGCTGCAATAACAGCGGCTAATTCGGCTAAATCGGTATTGGATTTAAGCGATTTAGTTGAAACTAATTTAGCTAACGCTGAACTTAAAAATGCATGAGACATTGCAGTATCTACATTATTGTAAAAAGATGTTTGTCTACTATCTATAGTTAACGCGTTTTTACCTAATTCAAAAATAAACCCTAGAGTCAATAATACAAAAAACACCATCATTATAACTAACCCATAGATGTCATTAGTGTACCCACTCACACTGTAAGGATACACTAATAAAATTTCTAGATCAAATAAAAGAAATAGAAGAGCAAAGATAAAAAAGGATACGCTAAACTGTGTTCTATTTTGCCCTAAAAATGAGTGGAAACCACATTCGAAAACACTGTCTTTTTCTTGGTAAGGATTATGAGGTGCTAAGAGTAAATTAATTGCTAATAATAAAATCGCTAATATAGGTATAAATATAATAAAAAAAGTTGTACTTGTCATTTATATATTAAAAAGTATTAATGCTAATATATTAGCTAAGCTTAACAATTCTTGAGGGATAAAAATAAACAAGGCTATTATCAATGTTATTAGAGAAATAGATAAACTTAATGAGCTTGATAAAACAATATTGTTTATTGTTATAGCAACTTTTTTACTAATTGTCGATTTTTCTGTAATTAACCCCTCTGCATTTAAATTTGTTAGTTCATTGTTTAACGTGTAATCTGGTTTATCAAAAAAGATTTGTTTTATTATAGCTAAATAGTAAACAGCACTTATAACACTTGTTAGAATAGCAACTAATGACATGAAAATATAACCGTTGTCAATCGCTGCACTTAAAATCATCTGTTTACCAAAGAATCCTATTAACGGTGGAATTCCTGCAAAAGAAAATAAAGTAATCGCTAAGCTTAACGCTAATATAGGATTAATATAATACAACCCTTTTAGCTGGTCGATAAGTTGAATAGGTGAATTGTTCACATCATGTAAATTATCGTTATTTTCATTACTTTTTTCTTTTTCATTAGTAGTTGTAGATTTAGTATTATAAACATAACAGTATAAAGAATAACCTATAGTAATAAGTAAGATAAAGGCATTTAAATTTGATATAGAATATTGAATTAAGTAAAACATGAAGGCTTGTGTTGACTCTACCGTGTGTATACTTAGCCCTAATAATATGAACCCTACGTGTGAAATAGTACTAAATGCAAAAAGTCTTTTAATTCTAGACTGTGTTAACCCTACAACCGTTCCGATAACTAAAGATAAAAGAGAACTAAATAATAGGGTTGTTGTTCAAGAAAAGTCCATATCAAACATTGATTTACTTGTATAGTGAACTAATTCTAATAAGAAAATAAATATAGAAATTTTTGCGATTATCGCTACAAAAGTGGTAACAATTGTAGGAATTGCGTCATAAACATCGGGACTTCAAAAATGAAATGGTGCAGCAGACACTTTAAATAAAAACCCTACAGCCATAAAAAGTAAACTTATGTGAATATAGTAAGATTTATATCAATAAAGTAAACTTGTAAGGTTATCTTTCGTTGCATTCGATATACTAGTAATTATATACAAACTGTCTAAGTTTGTAGTACCTGAATTTGCATAAAGTAAGGCTGTTCCTAATAATATAAAACAAGAAGATAACCCCCCTAATAAGAAATACATAAGTCCCCCTGAAGTAGCTGGCTCTGAATCTCTGTAAATAGTGGATAGTAAATACAACCCATAACTTTGTAGTTCAATAGATAAAAATATAGATACTAGATCACTAGTAGAGATTAAGAAAACACTTCCTGTAACAATAAATAAAATAATTAAAGAATATTCAATAATTTTGAATTGTTCTCCCATTTTGTTAACGATAAGAGTTCTGTAATAGATTAATTTTGTAAATAAAAGTCTGTCGGGTGAGCTGTATTCTTTTAATCAGACTTTTCTAGGGTAAAATGAAGTTAATAAAAGTATAACACTACTAATTAAAAAGATAAAAATATGGAAAACATTAGTAGTAGCTGTTGTAGTAAACAGACCTCCGAAAATCCCTATCCCTTTGTTTAAAAATAGGAAAAATAAGTTATCATACGCAATAAAAGCAGAGATAAGTAAAATAGTAATTGTGGCTCTTGAATATAAAATAGATTTGTCTCGTCTTAATGTAATTGAATTAGATAAAAGTAAAAAGATTAATGAAGTTATAACCATGTAAGAATAGAGAGATTCGAACTCTCGCTAGCACTCTATAATTAGAGCACTAGTTACCCTATATATATTCTTAAAAAAGGGCTAGAAAAAAGAAAGATAACTACTTAACGTTATGATCCTCAATAATATATAGATACAAATAAGAATAATCATACAACATCAACAAAATGTCAGTAAAGTATTCCAGCTTCTAATCCTAGATGATGATTATTTGTTAAATGGTATGCTAATACACGTCATAGACCTACAGCTAAGAAAGCTGTACCTATCATAACATGTAATCCATGGACAATACAAGTTAAAGGCATTATATCCTTTACACCATTTTTTTTTAATGGTTAAGACTATGTCATCAATTTACTTAGAAAACCTAGTAAATTGCAGGGGTTTTTAAGATTCTTATTAAAGAACTTTTTTTAGTCGTTGAACCTTTATAAAACTTTTTTATAATACTATTGTAATATTTCTATTGTTTTATCGTTGGCTGCATATTGTCCTTTATTGAAATAGGAGTTCTATGCAATTTACCCTGTTTTCTATTAACATTCTATCTAGTTAATAACATTTTATCAAATTATTAACAATTAGATTTAGCTATTAATAAATGGATCTAGTTACTGACATTTTATAAATCTGTTAACCATTAGATTTAGCTATTCACTACGATTTAGCTATTCACTACCATTAAACTATTTTTTTTAATCATTAGTGTATAAAAAATTAATAAAGTGCTAAGTTTAATGCTTACTTTATAAGAAGTTAGTATAAGTGCAAAGTTTCATCGCTTATTTGTTTGTGTTTTTACTATAAATAACCATTTATTTTTTTTTTTACATTAATAAAGTGAGTATATAACCATCTATTTTATTTTTTTTTTTATACATAAAGATGACTATATAAGCATTTTATTTTGATGTATTAATGAGATTAATAGGGGCTTAGATTAACCCTGTTCCAAAGTAAAAACATGATCCAAAAGCTCCATCTGAGATAGTGAATGTTGATACTGAATATTCTACACCTTGTAATGCTGTAAAGATAGTTGCTAATATAATAGTATATAATAAACCATATAAAGCTTTAGCTCTGTTTCCGTTAATTAAAAAATGGTGTGCATATGTAACAGTAAATCCTGAAGCAAGTAAAAGAACTGTATTAATTAATGGTAATTCAAAAGGATCTATAGATTCTATTCCCATAGGAGGTCACATAGCCCCTAATTCTACTGTAGGAGAAAGAGCACTATGGAAAAATGCTCAAAATATAGCTAAGAAAAATAAAGCTTCAGATACTATAAATAAAGCAACACCAAGGTTTAATCCTCTTTGTACTGCAAGAGTGTGGTGACCTATATATGTCGTTAAATATAATTTTGCACCCGCCCCTAGTATTATAAAAATCCATTTAGCTATTTTCATTCGTTTAATAATATAGTTACATAAAAATAAGAAATTATAAAAAATCCAGATTCCTTTTTCTTTAATGTAATAATAGATATGACAGGTATGAAATAAACATGGTATGTATGAAATAATATAGATGGTAGCTATAAAATAATATACATGGTAGCTATGCTATACTAAGGAGGGAAGTGGGGGGTAGTCAATCTAGAAAAATAAAGCACGTAACATAATGGTTATTATCGTCCATATATGTAAAAAACTAGTTACAAATCTAATATTTTATTCATCTAAAGGTAATCCTTTACAAGAACAAGTGCCTTTTACATGTAATGTAAATGAAGTTAGTTTTAACCCACGTTTATTTTTCGTATGATGTCCCCTATATATCAAAATTATACAATATATATTCTATATTGATTGGACTATATCATACCTTATAAACGTTTATTTTTATAAGGTTTCTACATCTAGTCTCTGAGGATCCTACTAAGATATTTTATCTTTTGGTTTCCTGCTGATTATTCTATTTAAAATATAAATAGAAAGTTCCAGCACATAGTAAAATTTAAAGAGGGCACATAAAAAACAAAATACTGTATTTTTATAATATTCCTGTAAGAAAAAAAAATTTTTTTTTCTAATCTTTATCAATAAGATGTTTTTTCTTGATAATCATATCATAAAGAATCCATCGTTTAAAAAACAGTATTTTGTTTATTTTTTTAGGTTTAGTTTACCCTCTGCTATTACATCTCTTCATCAGAATGCCATAGCAAGAATTAGTGATATTAGGCTCATCATTAAGTTGTACTCTGCAAAAGCAAATCCATGGAAAGATAAAGCAGCAGATGTAGTAAGACTTAATAAGCTAATAGATGTATATAAAGGTCATGGAGAAGGAGATACTAAATGAAAAGGATGTGCTTGAAAATTACTTCTATTTAAATTTAACATAGTATATTAATATAATTTCACAATACGTTTTTTTTGAAAACACACCTGAACACGGACTGGTAAAGAAAATACGTTTTTCTTTAGGTCTTCTAAGATTTTCTATACAACTAAATATTAGCTATTCTATATCTAATTACATTATTAGGGCGATACAACGAGGGCTATATTTTACTGAAATACATACATAAAAAGAATCCTATCCCTATTTATAAAAGAAAGCGCTTATTTATTATTGTAAAATGGCAAGTTAATTCGAATACTATAAAAAAAATAAAAGATAAGCCTAAATAACTAGGAAAACCTGAAACACATAATATTTGTTAGACTAAAGGTAAAAGAAAATAGATCAAAGGATATTTAATTTCTTAAAAAGCTATATAAAAAGCATATTAGTCCTAAAAACCATAGTAGTACATTATGAAAATATAGTAGTAAGTCCTAAAAAAAATATACTAGTATATTATAAAAATACAGTAGTAATGTACTAAATGTAGTTAATTACTTGTTATAGAAGCTTAAAAATGGTTAAACTATATAGTTAATTGTTGGTTATAGAAGTTTAGCAATAGTTAACCTATATAGAATTTAGTAGTAATGTAATGGGTATAATCTTATACTAGTTATAAAAAAAAAGATTAAAAAACAACTTTTTTGCTATAATTATACAATTTCACAATGTGTAATAAACATAGCTAATTACTCATTATAAAAGCTTAACTATGGATAAGCTAAATAGTTAAGCCATATAGCTTAATTATTAGATACATAAGTTTAAAAAGAGATAACTTATATAGAACTTAGTAGTAATGTAATGGGTATAATCAAATACTAATTATAGAAAAATGATAATTTTTTTCCCTCTATCTATATAGAACTTAGTAGTAATGTATTGGGTATAATCTGTATAAAAAAATTGTGTGGAAGAAAAGCCCTTTACAATTTATACTTTATAAAGGGTATAGAGATAACTACTATAAAAGATTCTTATTAGTTTAATGGTAGAACAAGATACTTCTAATATCTGAATCTAAGTTCGAATCTTAGATAAGAATCAATAGGTAGAGAGAAATAGCTGTTAACTATAGCTAATCAAAGATAAAAAAAGATAAAAAAAAAATAATAA
>Ga0181459_100011_pt1 | contig 30919 bp, 28 predicted proteins | sample InSIn2SAF170_FD_119060 | JGI IMG/M metagenome (GOLD analysis project Ga0181459, IMG submission 119060) | Clean room microbial communities from NASA Spacecraft Assembly Facility at Jet Propulsion Laboratory, Pasadena, California, USA -... ...
GAAGAAATGGAAGATGGAAAAATGGGGCAGGAAGTTTGGCTGAATAATACCGAAGTTACCGAAGCCATACGTCAAGAAGATGTGACGCGACATGTTTCTTTAATCTCATCTTATCGCACAGTTCGCGAAAAATTAGTGGAACAACAACGACAAATGGCTGAAGCTAAAGATGTCATTATGGATGGACGCGACATTGGAACAGTAGTCTTGCCTAATGCAACTCAAAAATTTTTCTTGAAAGCAAGCGCAGAAGAACGAGCACGCCGGCGAACAGATGAATATAAACAAAAAGGTATTCAAACTGAATACGAGCAAGTCTTAGCTGATATTCAAGCGCGCGATCAATATGATTCCAATCGCGCAATATCACCGCTTAAGAAGCCTCATGACGCGATTGTTATTGATACTACTACAATGACAATCGATGAGGTAGTAGAAGCAATTATCCAAAATATCCAAAAAAATTAAAAAGATTTTAATAAATGTTGGCAATTGAGCCGATAATAATGTATAATAATAGATGTATGCAATAAGTACAATTGGGAGGACGTCGTAAATGTCAGAAGAGAACAAAAATCTAGAACAAAACGCATCAATGGATCAGGTTATGGCTGATGTCGTTGATGTTAAACCCGGTGATTTAGTTACTGCCGAGGTTTTAACTATCGATAGCGAAAAGAATGTTGTTGTTGGTTTGGGTAGTGGACAAGAAGGAATTGTCCCTCTACGTGAGCTTTCAACTGATTATGTTGAGGACCCAGCTGACGAAGTAGAAGTTGGCGATTCAATTGAACTAGTTGTCTTAAAAGATGTTAAAGATAAAGAGCAAGGTGGCTTCATCTTATCTAAAAAACGTGTAGACCAACGTAAAGTTTGGGAAGAACTACAAGAAAAAGCAGATAACAATGAGCCAATCGAAGCACAAGTATCTCGCGTTGTTAAAGGTGGAGTAACCGTTGATTTAGGTGTTCGCGGATTTGTTCCAGCATCTCACTTAGATACAAACTTTGTTAGTGACCTAAGCGAATTTGAAGGCAACACTTACGAATTCAAAATCTTAGAAATTGACCCAAGTGATCGTCAATTAATTCTTTCACGTAAAGCATTACTTCAAAAAGAAGAAGAGGCTGAACGTCAAGAAGCGCTTGAAGCACTTGAAGAAGGTTCAACTGTTAAAGGAACTGTTGTTCGTTTAACTAACTTCGGTGCATTTGTTAACTTAGGTGGCGTTGATGGATTAGTTCACGTTTCAGAAATTGCTCATGAACGTATTAACCATCCAAAAGACCGCTTGAAAAAAGGCGAAGAAATTGAAGTGAAAGTTCTTAGCGTTGATGTTGAACGTGAACGTGTATCGCTTTCAATTAAAGAATTAATTGCAGGACCATGGGATAACGTGGAAGAAGAATTCAAAGCAGGATCAACTGTGCGATAAGATGAGATTAAAGAAACATGTCGCGTCACATCTTCTTGACGTATGGCTTCGGTAACTTCGGTATTATTCAGCCAAACTTCCTGCCCCATTTTTCCATCTTCAAGTGTAATGGTTGTGTTATCCAACAAACGTGCTACCGCTACCTCGTCATCTAAATCGACATCTGATTGTAAGGCATATAAAGTCACGCTACGATACATTGCTCCTGTATCGATATACGTTAATCCTAAACGATTAGCAACGGCCTTTGCCACAGTGCTTTTACCTGACGAAGCCGGTCCATCAACTGCAATTGTAAGGTGCTTACTCATACGACACTCCTTAATTCACTTGCAAGGTATCGCCCGGTTGAATGGTTGAGTTAGCTGATAAGCCATTCTTTTGCAATAACTCATCCAACGTCATACCGTGGTTAACTGCAATTCGGTATAAGTTATCCCCTGCTTGGACCGTGTATGATGACCCACCGGATTGTTGCTGTTGCTGTGTTTGTGGTGTTTGTTGTGTTTGTTGTGTTTGTTGCTGCTGATTGGACTGTTCTTGTTGTTGCGTTTGTTGCTGTTGTTGTTCTTGTTGACGTGCCTGTTCAGCCTCACGTTCTTGTTGACCTTGTTCTTCGCGTTGTTGTTTTTTGCGCTCTTGTTCTTTCTCTTTTTTCTCTTGTTCTTTTTGTTTTTCTTCTTCAGCTTTTTTCTCTTTTTCTTCTTTTTCTTTTTGACTGTCACGTGCTTTCAAATTCAAGTCTTTAATATCATTTGAATTTTCTTGCAACGTCACTTGATCAGATGTTTGAGCTACTTGTGCCCCGTCTCTTCCGCGATAATACACATAGAAGAAAATCATAACGACAATCAACAGTCCTAATAAGGCTACTGATCCTGTTAAAATAGGTGAAATTTTTGATTTCTTTTTCTTGTGTTCGGACGTATCTTGATCCGCTTCTTCCATTTCTTCATCAAATTTCTTTGACCATAACTCTTCTTTATCGTTCATATCTTTTTTTGACATAACATATCCTCCTCATAACTTGTAATACTATTGTAACATATTTCCATACTCAATTTCATCAAGATTGAATAATCTCTTTAATATTTTTTTCTTCGGCCAAACTTGGTGCTGATGCAAGACAGCGATATTCGTTGTTTGCTTAAATTGGCCTAATAAGTCTTCATTACACGAATAACAACACTCCTCTGAACTTTCGCTTGTCGCACCAAAATAATTAAGCAGTATCTCTCGTTTACAGGTTTCAGCCGATATATATTGTTTCATATAATCTATTTGGTGAGCCACTTGCTGTTGGCGCAATTTAAAATGCTGAATGGTCTCGGCAACACTATAATCATGTTGCTTGAAGTACTCTAACAAATGAACTTGTGGATCGTCAGCTACTTCGAGCGACTGACTATTTCGGTAAAAATAACGAATTGTATTTTCATCTGGAATATTCTGCTCTTTCAAAAAAGATTGCAACTGAGCATCTCCTGGTTCATAGAGTAGAATAGCAATACTTGGTTGACCATCCCGGCTGGCTCGTCCAATCTCTTGCATATACATTGCTGGACTTGCCGGCATATGATAATGAATAACGAAGCGCACATCCGCCTTATTAATACCCATTCCGAACGCACTTGTCGCACATATAATTTGTAGTTTATTTTGAATAAACTGTTGCTGAATTTTAACTTTATCTGCTGAGGTTCGGTGCGAATGATAACTCTCTGCTGCCACATCTAACCGTTCATTAATCAGTTGACTCATCTGATCGGCTAGCTTACGACTTGAAAAATAAATGATTCCTGGTTTTTGTAAGTAGTTCGCTAACTCTAATGTTCGCTCGACTTTATTCCCTTCTGTATATTCGGTCATTAGTTTAATTTCCGGTCGATCAACGGTTGTTAAAATTTCACGCGATGAGTCAGGATCAAATGTCAACAACTCTTTTATCTCTTGTCGTACTTCTTCTGTTGCTGTAGCCGTTAGCGCCATAATAGGTGGCCGCCCAAGCTCTTGACAGTAATCACCTAACTGCAAATAATCTGGCCGAAAATCCATCCCCCAATGTGAAATACAATGCGCCTCATCTACAACAAACAAATTAATTTTAACTTGCTTTAAATATTTGAGCACATAATCTTGCTGCAACATCTCTGGAGATAAATACACCCATTTATATTGTTTTAAGTGATTTAAAATATATTGCTTTTCCACTTTTGTCATAAAACTATTTAAAGCGGTAACTTCTTGATGGCCACTTTGCTTTAACTTCTCAACTTGATCTTGCATCAATGACAATAAGGGAGAAACAATTAAAGTAATCCCCTCTCTAATATAAGGAAACAGTTGATAACAAAGCGATTTCCCTGATCCTGTCGGCAGCATCACTAAGGTATCATGTCCCGCCAAGGCTGATTGAATAGCCTCCTCCTGTCCAGAACGAAAAGATGAGAAACCAAATGAATCATTCAATACACGCACTAAATCTGTCACTCTCTCATCCTTTCTAGTTCAAACAATCGGTAATGCATAAACACCAATGGATCTAATTGTTCCTTAACCTTACTGTAAGAGAAGTCGCCCGTCCGATAGATTTCATCCAATCTAGCATAGACCGAATCGGGAATAAATGAGCGATACGAAAAATCAGGTAGTACAAAAGCCATTTCAATAATATGCTCATGAATTGTATTGAGCTTCAGACGCCTCTCTCGCGCAATAGCGGAAGGAGATACCCCATTAGATAAATACTGTGCTGTCTCAAAAGTGCTTGGAGATAAGCGATACATCGATCGTGCTTCACAAGTAGTAAGTAATAATGATAACTGCGGAAAATTATCGTCTATTCGATTCAGTAATAGTTGAATAGCGCCTTGCTTTTTTAGAAAAAAAGGTAAACGCCGACAGGTCAAAATGAGCCTGAAGTTGCTTATCTGTACTGCCGATCACCCCATTACCTGCTAGTTCATTGCTCAATAGATCGCCTAATGGATCAGGAAACTGCTCAAATAGCCGGACAACCTCAATTACCCACTGTTCAGAATCAAACTCAGCATGCTTCAACAATAGTTTTGCTTCACTTTGTAAAGTTGGACTTGTTGTCATCGGCGAAAATTGACGATTGGAAAATATTTTTTCTGACACAATTTGAGTTATTAATTGGAAAAAGTCCCATACATATTGCCGATAATGTGCCGTGAAAAATCCCATTGAGGGAATAAGCCAAGCAGGATTAAACAATCGCTCAAGTTGCTGCTGACCAAAAGCGGTTAGCTCAAATTTTTTATCCACGGGGCGAATGGTTTCTTTTGCTAAAAACAACTCTTGTAACTGATCAAGCTGTTTCCGATTCACGTCATTAAATAAGCCAAAATGACCATGCCACTGTTTTTTCTCAACTAAATATAGCATTGTCGGCGTCGTTCGGCCAATTAAGACATTATAGATTTGCCCCGTATTTGTTGGTTGATTATACATAGCTAATATATACATCATAAGCTCCTGATCCATCTGCATCCCCCTTATATTCATTATACCGTTGTTAGCACCATTATGAAAGGGCTCTTTTTGTTAATTTTCCAAATTAACTACGACCTAAAAATGAAAAACTCCCAACAATTAGTCCCCTAACTGTTGAGAGCTATAAAGTTTATTGAAACTGTTCGCCATGTGTTATTGTTGCTTCGTCATCGGTATTCAATCGTTTCTTCGTTCGGTCAAGCCAAGCTTTCATTTTGTACAATACAGCAAAAGTTATAAGACTAATGATAGCTCCTTTAATAAAGTTAAAAGGGATAAGTGCTGTGATAAAGTAATTATACATTGTGCCGAACATGTCCCCGACATTAAATCCCATTACTGATAAATAAGCTGGAAGTACAAAGGTATAATTTAATATGGATAAAATAATGGTTAGAGAAATTGTTCCCGTTACACCTGCTAGAATATTTCGACCCATCTGAAGTGGTTTGTGTCGAATAATATAGTAAATCGGGAGTGTATACGCAAGTGACGCTACAAAAGCAGCTGTTGACCCGATTGGATATCCCATATTTCCTCCAGTTGCTGCATACTGCAAAGCCGAGCGGAAGAAAGCAATAATCACTCCACTTATCGGTCCAAGCAAGTACATTCCAATAAAGACCGGCACGTCACTGAAGTCAATTTTCAAAAAAGGTGCATGTCCCAGAATTGGAATCTCCAAAAAGGCAATCAAAAATGCTATCGCTGATAACATCGCTATCGTCACTAATCGTTTCGTTTTTCCGTTTTCCATTCTAAATCCTCCTATAATTTTGCCAATTCAGGCATTAGTCGGATTCATCGTAGGGTCTCTGGGTATTTATATAAATAAAAAACTGCTTACATCCAGGGTAGGACATAAACAGATGGTAGACTTATACAAATAGCCCCATCTTCTTTATGCCAGACTGTACTGTCGGTACTGGAATTACACCAGCTCAGCTTACGCTCGTGGACTGTTACCACCGGTCGGGAATTGCACCCTGCCCCTGAAGATGAATCATTTATTAACATTTCTACTTATATTTTATCATATACTTACAATTTGTCAAGTCATATATCAAAAACTATTGACCTCCTGCTGTCAATTAAGGCCACACCCGTTTATGATACTTTTATGAAGAAACAGTTTTGCGGAGTTTAGCCACTTCTTTGTCCTTCAAATGACGCCACTGTCCTAATGATAAGCCAGTTGTTTCTAGAAAGCCATATTTCTCGCGTGTCAATTCCTTCACCGGGTGACCAACTGCTTGCATCATCAACTTCACTTGATGGTTGCGTCCTTCATGAATAATCAGTTTGACAATAGACTGATCTGTTTTTTTATCATAAGACAGCAACTTCACTCGAGCAGGAGCGGTTTCTTTCCCTTCAATTATAACACCTGTTTTTAATTGCTGAAGTGCTTCTTCAGTTACTCGACCGTTCACTTTGGCCACATAGGTTTTTTCGAACTCATAACGTGGATGCATTAATTTATTAGCTAATTCACCATCATTAGTCAATAACAAAGCACCCGTCGTATCATAGTCTAAGCGACCTACTGGATAGATTCTTTCTTTTATACCCTCTACGCTATCAATCACTGTATCTCTATTTTGGGGATCATCCACTGTTGAAATCACTTGACGATCTTTATTTAGTAATATATATACTTTTTCTTCTCGTTCAATGGGTTCACCGTCAACTGTTATATGATCATCTGGTCCCACTTTGCACCCCATCTCAGTGATCACAATCCCATTAACTTTCACGCGACCTTTACTAATAATGTTTTCTGATTCTCGCCGGGATGCAACTCCCGCATGTGCCATAACTTTTTGCAATCTCTCCACTGTATCAATCCTTTCATCTTAAGTTTCTTCAGGTGTAAATAAAGTTGTTTCTTCAATAACTTGTTGGTCAGATAATTCAGGTAATTCATCAAGCTGATTCAAGCCAAAATAATCGAGAAAATAATCGGTCGTGCCATAAACAACTGGATTCCCAGGTGCGTCTAATCGGTCGACTTCTCGAATAAGCTGTCGTAATTTCAATTTTTGCAAAGCTGAAGTCGCGGATACACCTCGGATTTCTTCAATTTCCATTCGGGTAATGGGCTGTTTGTAAGCAATAATTGATAGTGTTTCAATTAAGGCTTTAGACAGCTTTTGCATAAGCGGTGATTGGGCATATCGCTTAACACTTGCTTGATAAGCTTGTTTTGTCACCATTTTGTAAGTAGATGCTGTTTGAATTAACGTGATGCCATGCGCTGGATTGTCTGCATACCGCTGCTTGAGTTGCGCTAAACAATTTGCAATGTAATCTGTCGTGCTATCTGTTAGCTGGGCGATATCTGCCAAACTTAATCCTTCATCACCAGCCACAAATAATATCGCTTCAATTTCAGCTAGATCATTCATTGAACTTCCTCTTTCTTCACCTTTTTTGAATATAACGTAATGTAATTTCCCCATACACATCACTTTGGTTAGCTTTAATTGTTTGAGTTTTTATTAGCTCTAAGATGGCTAAGAAAGATGCCACCAACTCTGTACGCAAGACACCTTCCATCAAGTATGAGAACGTCATCGGTGAGTCAGCTTCGCGTAATTTAGTTGCAATTTCTGTCATTTTATCCGAGACACTGACTTGCTTTCGTTCAATTATAGTGGGGGGAGGGTCTTGTAGGGCACGTTCATTAAGTAGGCGAGTAAATGCAGTTCTTAAGTCTTCTAGTGAAATTTCGCCTGCTCTTAAGGGGATATGTTCTTGATACTTTGTCACATCTGATTCTTCCTTAGTTATAAAAGCTGAACGAGCTTCCTCACGTTCTTGTAAATCCTGGGCAACCAGCTTAAACTTACGGTATTCGAGAAGTAACTCCATTAAATGCTCACGCGGATCTTCTCCCTCGTACCACATCTCTTCCTCATCAGCCAATGACTCATTACGCGGAACCAATAATTGGCTCTTAATTGCCATTAACGTGGCTGCCATGACGAGATACTCTCCCCCAACATCTAGCGCCAACATATTAGATTGTTCCAAATAAGCTAAATATTGCATCGTTATTTCGGTAATAGGGATATCATAAATATCAATCTCAAGTTCATTGATTAAATGCAAAAGTAAATCTAGCGGTCCTGAAAAGACATCTAGATTTACCTTCCAACTATTATTTGTTTCCTGATTATATGTTGTTGCCATCCTATCCCTACTTACTCTGTTGCTGTATCCTCAATTTCTTGTTGTAACGCTTCTTGTTGATTACGGCGCTTTTGCCACTTTTTGATGAATGAGCCCGATTCAAGTGTTCCCATTAATGTCTTATGCTCATATCGGTCACTTAATTGATCTAACATACGATATGTCAATCCTTCCCCTCGATAAGATGGGTTAACTGATAAGTGACGTAACAAAATAACATCTTCTTCCTCTTCTATACCTAACACTGCACATAAGTCATCGGTTTCTTCACTACGCCAAAGGAATAATTGTCTGGAATCATCATTTTTGTACATATCTAATTCTTCTGTTAAACGCGATGTTTCTTTCAAATCTGCGGTGTACGACAGCAATCCCATAGCGATTTTATCGTAGTCAGATTTAAATTCAATAAGCATTCATCTAACCTCCTTTTGCAGAGATTCTACCGTATCTCTAGTCCTTAGACAGATTACCATATTCCAGTAATAATCGCAATAAGTGATTATACTTAGCAAATTTTTTCGTAATAAATCGATTGCTACCCCAAGCGTCAACTATCTCCTTTATTACTCTGAGAGGTGAAAACTCCCAGAATAATAAAAGATTTAGCTATAATACCTGAGTAATTGCTTGATGTCTTGGCAAATAATATTGTATTTTTTATAGCAATTGATCGAGATAACTGGTTCCATTTTCGGTACTTTCGACATTAAAGTTCTCCGAAATAGTTTGGCTTGTATCAGCGAAGTACCCTTGAGCAATTTCACCAGCTTCATCAAATGCTGGGCTAATCGCTAGCAATGGCACATATTCACGCGTATGATCTGTTCCTTGATGTGTTGGATCAGTACCATGATCTGCCGTAATGATAAGCAAATCATCTTCGCGTAAGCTATCCATCAACTCAGGTAAGCGACGATCTAAATGTTCTAACGCATCACGATACCCTTCTGGATTACGACGGTGTCCGTATTCTGAATCAAAGTCTACCAAGTTCGTAAAGCTTAATCCGGTAAAGTCTTTGGCCATGACTTCCAGCAATTTCGTAATACCATCATCATTATTTTTGGTCTTAATCGCTTCGGTAATTCCTTGACCATTGAAAATATCATTGATTTTACCCACTGCGATAACATCTTTACCCGCCTCTGATAAGAAATCTAGCGTTGTCTGACCAAATGGGTTGAGGGCATAATCTTTCCGATTACTTGTACGTGTAAAATGACCAGGCTCACCAACATATGGACGGGCAATAATGCGTCCAATCATATACGGATCTTCATTCGTAATTGACCGAACATATTCACAAATATCATATAACTCCTTGACTGGAATAACTTCTTCATGCGCCGCAATCTGTAGCACGGGATCAGCCGATGTATACACAATCAAATCTCCCGTTTTCATTTGGTGTTCGCCCCATTCTTCAATAATCTGAGTTCCAGATGCAGGGCGATTAGCTACTATATCGCGTCCAGTATACTTTTTAATTTTATCTAGCAAGTCATCTGGGAAGCCATCCGGGTATGTGCGGAAAGGAGTGTCAATTTGAAGCCCCATAATTTCCCAGTGCCCGGTCATGGTATCTTTCCCGACTGATTGTTCTTCTAGTTTTGTATAGTAGGCTGTTGGATGGTCGGTTGGAGGCACGCCTTCAATTGGCTCAATATTACCTAATCCCAGTTGTTGAAAATTCGGTAAATTCAAGCCAACTGTTTGGGCAATATTTCCTAATGTGTGAGCTCCCTCGTCGCCAAATTCAGCAGCATCAGGGGCTTCTCCAATTCCGACTGAATCTAAGATAAGTAAGTGAATACGATTAAATCTCATGATGTTCTCTCCTTCGATAGTCTGTTATCCTTAGCATAAGTGACTTTTCTAATAATTGCAACTGTTTTACTCTACGCTCGGGGATGGTAATCACTATAAACTTGTTTCAAGCGGGTTTTCGTAATATGTGTATAAATCTGGGTGGTTGAAATATCCGCATGACCGAGTAATTCCTGAACCATCCGCAAATCAGCCCCATTTTTCCAACAAATGGGTTGCAAATGAATGACGCAACGTATGCGGGGTGACATTTTGATCGATACCTGCTTCTAGCGCTAACTGTTTTACTTTTTTCCAGACACCTTGTCGTGATAAGCCCTTGCCACGCGAATTCAAGAATACATATTCAGATGTTTCAGCCGACTGATCTTGTAAATATACTCGAGCACCGTCCAAATAATGATCTAACCATTGACTAGCAATCTCTCCTAAGGGAATAATCCGTTCTTTTTCCCCTTTTCCCATTGTTTGGATGAATCCCATTGTCAAGTGCATGTCAGATAATTTCAAGTTGACTAATTCACTAATGCGCAAACCTGTGGCATACATTAATTCCAAAATCGTTCGATCACGTACTCCTAGTGGTGTTGTTGTATCTGGTGCCTCTAGTAACTGTTCGACTGCTTGGGGGGAGATTGCTTTGGGTAAAGTGGATGCTTTCTTTGGTGTGTCAATTAATTGCATCGGATCATCAGACACGATTGACTCACGTTTCAAGTATTGATGAAACTTACGCAAGCTACTGACCATCCGAATAATTGAGTTATCAGCTGCCCCAGATTGACGAAGTGTTTGTAAAAAATCTAAAATTTCAAATCGTGAAACCTCATCTAACTGAGTGATTTTTTTCTCCGTTAAAAACGTCAAATACTTTTCAATATCACGCTTATAACTGGTGACAGTATTAGCTGACAAACCTCGTTCAATTTTTAAATAAATAATATATTCCGCTAGTGCTTCTTGACCGATCATCTCTGTTCCTTTCGTCATCCTTCTAATTATTCCAAAGCTTTTGCATTAGATTGACATTCACGACAGACTCCATGAAATGTTAGGCGGTGATCTTGCACGTCGAACTGGTATCGCTTCGCAATGGTTTGTTCGATATCAATAAGTAAATCTTCTTTTACTTCTTCAATTTTTCCACATTTAAGGCACAGAAGATGATGTGGCTGATGTTTTTTATCGTCGCGATTTAAGTCGTAACGAGCAAGGCCGTCCTGAAAGGTTGCTTTATTGATCACTTTCAGATCCGTTAAGATCTCTAAAGTTCGGTAAACTGTCGCCAGTCCGATACCCGCATTACGGCTCTTAACTTCCATATAAATTTCTTCTGCACTTAAATGCTCATGCTCAGCCATAATTTGTAGTGTCATTTCGCGCTGAGGAGTGAGCTTATAGCCCGCATTAGCTATTTTCTTCTTAATCGATGTTAGTTGAGATGAGGCGTTGTCTACCATAGTATACTCCTTCATTTATAATCGTTCTAATGAAATAATTATTATTCTTATGTTTAAATTCCTATTAATAATTATTATAAGGTATTCAGCTACTACTCTCAACTTTTTCGTATTAATTGATTATTTAATCCAGTTGTGTCGCTCTTGTTCCCGTCTCATCTTGTTCAACTAAGTCCTGTTTCATTAATCGACCCACTGCACGCTTGAAAGCCCCTTTACTAATCCCAAAAAATGCACGAATAGCTTCAGGATCGCTCTTATCATGGTATGGAATTTTATGGTTATCACTACGCTTAATCACTTCATAAATCATTTGTGCATCATCATCCAGCACCTCATGAGCACGTGGCTTTAATGAAGCATACAGAATACCATCTTCGCGCAAACCAATCACACGACCAGTCACTAATTGTCCTAATCTTGGCTCTTGCTCACGCTCTTCAGTTGGGATATAAGCTAAGTAAAAGTCACTAGTTATAATATATGAGCCTGATTGTCGCAGTTCAAAGACATGTCCTTTAATATCATTATTGTGTTGCGTTTTTGACCCTTTATGTGCCTTTTGTTGGAAAATATCTTGCGTGGCCATACGTCCCCATAGCCGTCCCGCTTCATCCACTTCCAACGTCACATACAAGCGATCGCCTACTTTAGGCCACAATTGTCTAATATCTGGCAAGTGATCTCGCGATACGACAATATCTTTATTCGGTAATCCGATATCAACAAAGACACCAAGGTCTCTCTGTACATTCACGACTTCTGCCCAATCATATCGATCTTCGGCGATTGGAATATCAGTAGCTAATGATAGACGATCATTTTGGTCTAAGTAAGCTAAGCCCGACACTTCCTCCCCGACCTGCTTTTCGACTTCAGATGTTACTTGATAGGTTTGCCCATTTTTTTGTGCAAAAACTGCTTTTTCGGTTATTTCAGAAATAACGGCTGTAATAATTTGTCCTAATTGCTTATTCATATCTGCCTCTTCCTTTTTGATAAAAACAAGAGATGATTCTATTTTAGTCAGTAGAATCATCTCTTATCTGATATTGCGCCATACTAATTATAATTAGCTAGACCCAACTTATTTGTTTGTTTATTCTTCAATGGTTTGAATTTTCATAACGTTGGTAGTACCTGTTTCGCCAACTGGTACACCTGCTGTAATGATAATGTGGTCCCCCGGTTTTGCGAAGCCACCTTCAACAGCTTTTTCAGTTGCTAGGTCGAACAAGGCATCTGTTGAGTCAGTGCGTTCAGTAATAATTGGTTTTACACCCCATGAAAGAGCTAATCCACGTGCAGTACGCTCTGAGAAGGTGACAGCTAAAATTGTAGAAGCTGGACGTACTTTTGAGATCATACGTGCTGTGTGACCTGAATTTGTCGCTGCAACTACTGTTTCAATGTTCATATTCTTCGCAGTATGACCAACAGCTTGACCAATTGCTTCTGTCGCATCACAATTATCTACATCATCTAAGTGTGAAATGCCGTTCATTTGGTTCAAGGCTAATTCTGTACGTGTCGCAATGTTGGCCATTGTTTGAACTGCTTGAACTGGATAATCTCCAGCAGCTGTTTCACCTGAGAGCATAATTGCATCGGTTCCATCATAGATTGCATTCGCAACGTCTGAAGCTTCTGCTCGAGTTGGTCGTGGGTTGACTTGCATAGAATCAAGCATTTGAGTAGCTGTAATAACCGGTTTACCAACTTTGTTCATGTAATGAATCATCATTTTTTGAACAACAGGGACTTCTTCAGCAGGAATCTCCACACCTAAATCACCACGTGCCACCATTAATCCATCAGACACTTCAACGATTTCTCGTAAGTTATCAACACCTTCTTGGTTTTCGATTTTAGGAATGATTTGAACGTGTTCCATATCATATTCTTTCAATAAATCGATAATTTCTTGAACGTCAGATTGACGACGAACAAATGATGCTGCGATGTAGTCAATGTCATTTTCAAGACCAAACTTAATATCTGCTCGGTCTTTTTCGGTTAATCCTGGTAATTTAACCGATACACCTGGTACGTTAACACCTTTTTTGTTTTTTAAGACCCCTGTATTTAAGGCTTTTACAACGATTTCGTTATTCTCTTTGTCAAGCTCTTTAACTTGTAAATCAATTAGACCATCATCTAACAAGATGCTTGATCCTACATTTACATCATTAATCAAGTCAGAATACGTAATGGAGAATTTTTCTTCTGTTCCGACAACTTCTTCCATCGCGATACGGAGTGTGTTCCCCTTGATAATAGTAATGGCGCCATCTTTCATTGTGTGGGTTCTAATTTCAGGCCCTTTAGTGTCTAACATAATTCCGATATGTTTATTTAACTTATTAGAAATTTCGCGGATGTTTTTGATCCGTCCTAAGTGCTCTTCATGATCCCCGTGTGAAAAGTTTAATCGAGCAACATTCATTCCTGATTCAATTAACTTCTCTAAGATCTCTGGTGATTCACTCGCTGGTCCGATTGTACAAACAATTTTTGTGTTTTTCATTTTTAATAACTCACCTTCTATTAAATTATTATGTCTTTTTTAGTTTAATTAGTTAGAAATTTCTTGGTTTAATTGATACAATGCTAAGTTTGGTTCATTACGGTGTTTACCACTTGTGACATCGGTAATATCATTTTCAACAATTTTTTCTCCTTGGATACCAAGAGCAATGCCACCTTTACCATCAATTAAACAATCTACGGCATGGGCACCGAATTGACTTGCAAGTACACGGTCACGCGCTGTTGGTGATCCTCCTCGCTGAACGTGTCCTAATTCAGTCACGCGAACATGGAAGTTGTCAATTGCATCTAATTTTTCAGCAAATTCATTCCCTCCCATCACACCTTCCGCAAGTACAATTAAGGTGTGTTTTTTACCCCGTTGACGACCTTCTCGAATCGAGTTAGCTATCTTCGTAATATCAAAATCAACCTCTGGAATGATGATTTGCTCTGCACCACTTCCGACACCCGTCCATAGGGCAATATCACCGGCATCGCGACCCATGACTTCAATCACGAATGTACGCACGTGACTGGTTGCCGTGTCGCGAATTTTGTCCAATGCATCTAAGACTGTATTGATGGCTGTATCGAATCCAATCGTGTAATCTGTACCAATAATGTCGTTATCAATGGTACCTGGAATACCGACACACGGATAACCATGTTTTGTTAAGGCATTTGCCCCTTTAAAGGTCCCATCTCCTCCAATTGTCACCAATCCTTCAATGCCATACTTCTTCAATTGCTCGATCCCTTTCAACTGACCTTCTTCAGTTGAAAATTGCGGATAACGCGCAGAATAAAGCATTGTTCCACCTTTTTGAATAATATCACTAACATCTTTGCTTGTTAATTTGCGGATGTCACCGGCAACTAAGCCTGCATAACCATAATTAATTCCGTAAACTTCAACACCTCTGTAACTTGCTTTACGCACAACAGCACGGATGGCTGAGTTCATTCCGGGAGCGTCTCCCCCACTTGTTAGTACACCTATTCGTTTCATTAATTTGTAAACCACCTTTTTATTGTTTCATTTCTCTAAAATGTCTACCGCCAACCCTCTTACTCTATTGTAACACAACGTTGCCATTACCTAAAATGTCTTTCATTGCCGTAAGCGTTTTTTCATCTAAATTATAATAATATTCTTTTTTTAACCGGTTTTTTCGCCCGGTAGACACATCAAATATAATAACTGGACACATTCCTAAATCTTTTTTAAGTAATGACTGAATGTGTTTGAATGCTTGAGCTTGTTCTTGCAATGAATTGAATCGCAAAAATAATTTATGTGATGCTTGTTCCAACAATGGAGCAGCTTGTTTTATATCAGAAGCAATTATATTCAAGTCTTCTTTTTGTTTAATATCTGGGGTAACTTTCCCTGTTATAATGAGGATATCATCTTGTTTAAATGTTTTAATAAATTGGCGATGCTGGTCAGGAAATAGAATCATCTTCATTACACCGGTTTCATCCGCCAACGTCACAAATGACATCGGTAACCCTTTTTTCGTTTGGATAATATGAATATCGGTCACACTAGCTAAGATGTACTTCGGCGAGCCTTCTTCTGCTTTGGCAATATAACTCAGTGGCAATACTTTGCGTAAAGATTGATATTGCTTTGTCGGGTGTCCGGAAAAATAAAACCCTGTTAAATCCATCTCCATGTCCAATTTCTCTTTGAGCGAAAAGTCAGACGCTTGTTGCATTCGAGGTTTCATGACATGGAATAATTCCATATTTTGTCCACTAATCTTAACTGATTGAATAATATCCGCTAATGAATTTAGTAATGTCTGACGGTTGTGTGGTAAGTTGTCAAATGCGCCCACTTCGATTAATGGACGAATGTATTCAACCTTCAACCACCGTTCATCTAGCTGCTCAATAAAATGAATTAGATCCTTAAATTGTCCAACGACTTGTCGCTTTTCGATAATGTGCTTCGAGAATTCACTTGTAATCCCCTTAACCGTACTTAAACCAAATAAAATACCTTCATTAACAACCGAAAACAAGCCAAAACTTCGATTAATATCTGGTCCCATCGCTGTAATCCCACGATCTTTCATCTCTAAATTATAGAGCGCTTGTTTTTTATCATGACCAAATTCAGATTTTAATATTGCAGCAAAAAATGACTTTGGATAGTGCACCTTCATATAAGCTAATTGATAAGCTACCATTGAATAGGCCACCGCATGCGCTCGATTAAATCCATAATTAGCAAAGTGTTCAATGTAATCATACACTTGATTCGCTATTGTTTGACTATAACCTTGCTGTAATGCTCCTTGAATGAATGAGTCACGTCCTTGATCCATTTCTGACTGAATTTTTTTAGACATCGTACGTCTTAATTGGTCCGCTTCAGAAAGTGAATACCCGGCCAAGGTGGTCGCTACTTGCATAACCTGTTCTTGATACACCATGACGCCATAAGTCACTTCAAGAATTGATTTCAAATCTTCATGTGGGTATTGGATGGCTTCTTTCCCCTGTTTCCGATCAATAAAGTGCTGTATTTGCTTCATCGGTCCGGGGCGGTAGAGCGCGTTAGTCGCCACAATATCTTCAAATGAGGACGGGCGCATACGCTTAAGTACTTGCTTGATCCCCTCCGATTCAAACTGGAAAATACCATTCGTATCGCCTCTCGCAAAAAGCTTTAATGTCTCTGGGTCATTAAGTGGAATGTCAGCTTTTGTCAGAGCACTACTTGATCCCTCATATGCGGAATAATGAAAACAATTGGCCAAAATTGTCAAGTTCTTCAACGCCAAGAAATCCATCTTTAACAACCCAATCGCTTCAGTATCTTCCATTGTATATTGGGTGGTCAATAATTCCCCACTCCCTAATTGCAAGGGAACATTTTCTTCGAGAGGAATATCAGAGATTACTACCCCAGCCGCATGAGTGGAAACATTTCGCGGTAAGCCTTCAATTGTTTTAGCGATTTGAAAAATTTGTTTATTACGGTTGCTACGCGCTACTAACTCGCGTAAGGAAGCAGATTCCTCATAAGCAATCTCCAGACTAATATGGCGTTGTTGGGATATGGGAATCGCTTGTGACCATTGCTTCATCTCCTCGCTATCTGCTCCAAATACGCGCAACGTATCACGAACAGAACTTTTAGCAGCTAGCGTACTAAATGTTGAGATTTGGGCTGCGTGCTCATCGCCATAGGTATCGCGCACATATTGTAAAATTTTATCTCGTTTATTATCAGGAAAATCCAAATCAATATCCGGCATCGTATACCGCTGCTCATTCAAGAAGCGCTCGAACAATAAATCATACTCAATTGGATCGATATTGGTAATTTCAAGAGCATAAGCAACGAGCGAAGCCGCCGCTGATCCCCGCCCAAAACCTGTTTCAATCTGCTCACGTCTTGCATACATCATAATATCCCATACAATTAAGAAATAGTCCGAAAAACCCATCGTCGAAATAACCGACAATTCTTTATCCAGACGCTCACGATAATCTTCTGTTACATCTACTATCCGACGCCGCAAACCTTCTTCAGCCAATTGTCTTAAATAACTATCCGCATCCATCTGCTCCGGTGTCTGATACTTCGGTAATAATTGTTGCCCCAGAGGAAGCTCAATATCAATACGATCAGCAATTAAGGCAGTACGATCTACCGCTTCTTGTAACCCCATTTTATGAAAAACTGCGCTAAATTCTTCTGGAGTTTTCAGCGCGTACTCACCTGTCAAATCAGCTTGACGATCAACCGGCTGACCACGATCAATTGCCTTTAGCACTTCGGTCGCAAACGCATCCTCAGCCTTAAGATACTGCACATCTCCTAAGGCAACCAACTCGCCACCTGCTGCTTCTAGTAATTGAACAAACGTATGCTCCTGCTCCGGACTGATTCCTAAAAAACTATCTGGGAATTGAGCGGCTATATCCGCTACTAATTCCCTAATAGCTTCTTCTTTGTGCCCAAGATATAATTGGTGTAACTCACTTTGAAGTGTTGGAACAATGACAATTAAAGATGACGACGGTTCCTTTATACGCTCAAGTGACACAGCTTCTTGCGCTTTACGTTGGTAACTGGACAATTTTATTAGTGCTTGATACCCTCTAAAGTCTTTCGCTAACAAAATAAGCGGATAAGTTACACTCGCATTAGTGAAACCTTCTGCATCCAATGTTAGGCCAATTATCGGTTGGATACCGTACTTTTTGGCTGCCTGGTAAAACTCAACTGCACCATATAAGACATTGTGATCCGTCAGTGCGATGGCACTATAATTCATCTCAGCTGCTTGTTGCACTAAGTCTTTTACCTTAATTGGACTCTCTAACAATGTATATGAGCTTTTTACCTGTAGATTCACAACCGTCATCTTGCCTACTCCTTACTGTACATTAATCTTCAAAGATTCATCAGTTACATCTATCGTCAGCTGCTGACCCGCTTCAATCTCTTCAGCAATGATCATTTTGGCAATTGGGGTTTCTAAATGTGTTGTCAAAAAGCGTCTGATCGGTCGTGCCCCATAAGCTGGATCATAAGCTTCTTGAGCAATCCACTTCTTAGCCTGATCGGTAATGGCTAACACAATATTTTGAGCTTGGAGTCGCTCTTGCAGCGTTGCTAATTGTAATTCAACAATCCCTGCCATAACTGCTATCGAAAGTGGTTTAAAGGTCACCACTTCATCAATGCGGTTTAAAAATTCTGGTCTAAAATGCTGACGCAACATTTCATGCAACGCCTCTCTTACCTCTGAAGAAATTTCAGGCGTATCGTCTCCTGCCTTCACTTGATCGAGCAATAAATGTGCACCAATATTACTCGTCAAAATAAGAATGGTATTTTTAAAATCAACACGGCGTCCTTTTGCATCTGTTAATACACCATCATCCAACACTTGTAATAATAAGTTAAAAACATCTTTATGTGCTTTTTCCACTTCATCAAATAAAACAATCGCATACGGATTAAATCGAACAGCCTCTGTCAACTGACCTCCATCATCATGACCAACATAACCTGGTGGAGAACCAATTAACTGTGAAACTGAATGTTTTTCCATATATTCACTCATATCTAAGCGAATCATATTATCCTCTGATTCAAACAATTCCCTAGCTAGTACTTTTGCCAGCTCGGTCTTACCCACTCCAGTAGGGCCTAAAAATAAAAATGATCCTAATGGTCGATTGGGATCCTGAATACCGACACGCGAACGAATAATCGCGTCCGAAACGGCACTGACCGCTTCCGTTTGACCAATAACCTGCGAAGATAAGGTCGCTTCCAAGTGCATTAACTGCTTACGTTCATCAGACTGTAACTTATGAACTGGAATCCCCGTCTTCTTCGCAATCAAACTATAAATAGCCTGATCATCCACTACGCGCTCTGCAGTATCTATTCCGGTAGTAATGCGCAACTTAGCAGCAGCCTCATCCATCACATCGATCGCTTTATCAGGTAAGTGGCGTTCTGGAATATACCGCTTCGATAATGTTGCTGACAACCCTAAAGCTTCATCTGAGATACTTAATTGATGAAATGCCTCATACTCCGGACGAATCCCGCGTAAAATTGTTATTGTCTCTTCCACGGATGGTTCTTTAATTTGGATAGGCTGGAAACGACGAACTAACGCACGATCTTTTTGGAAGTGCTTGCGATACTCTGCTCGCGTTGTTGAGCCAATCACTTTAATCGTTCCCCGTGCTAAGAGAGGTTTCATCAAATTACCCGCATCCAAAGATCCTTCTGCATTCCCTGCTCCAACAATCGTATGTATCTCATCGATAAATAATATCGCCTTCTCCTCCGCTTGCAATTCTTCCAGTACGGCCTTCATCCGGGCTTCGAATTCTCCACGAAAAGAAGCTCCCGCTACTAAGGCCCCTAAACTAAGCGAATAAATAGTAGCTCCTTGTAAATTAGCTGGTGCTTCAGTTGAAGCAAGCCGCTCTGTCAATCCTTCCACAATTGCTGTCTTCCCCACTCCTGGCTCACCGATTAGAATCGGGTTATTTTTTGTCTTCCGCGAGAGAATTTGAATCATATGATCGGTCTCCTCATCACGTCCGACCACATGACCGATCTCTCCTTGACGGTTCAATGCCGATAAATTAACCGCATACTGGTCCAGGTAACGTTCTTCCGACTCTTCAGACATATTACTCTCGCCATTTAAAATTCGAATGGCCCGAAAGATTTCAGCCCGACCAATCCCATACTGTGCAATCTCTTGTACAATCGGATGATAATAACGATTCATCACACTTACTAATAATAAATCAATATTAATTGATTCATACTCATATTTCGTCGCTAAGTCCCGTGCATCTTTGAACACATGGTAGAGTTGATGACTCATCTGTTTATCTTGAGGTGATTGTTCCTTAGATGTAGTGGATAATTTCGCCATCTCTGCTTCAACCACTTCTTGTAATTTCTCTAGATCCACTTGAAGTTCCCGATAAATCGCTTGCGTTCGTTCTTCTTCAATCAACACACTCCACATATGCGGTATCTCTAATCGACGATGAGACTGGTCATATGCCTTTTGTCTTGCTTTCTCAACCGCCAACTCAACCCCCGCTGTATAGTTCATCCACTCACCTTCATTCCTTCTACTTATCTGCCCTTATTCATACTTAATAACTTGTCATTTTCAAAAATTATCGAATTCCTAATGCAATTCGCGCATAACGTGTCATTCGCGATGTATCCCAAGCTGGGTACCAGACGAGCTTCACATCAGTTTCCGTAACCTCATCTACTTTATCCACTGCTTCAATAATATCTCCCGTAATCACATCTGCAAGTGGACATCCCATCGTCGTCAGTGTAATTTTAATCTCACAATACCCACCATTGAAAACATTCACTTCATAGACCAATCCCAAGTTAACAATATCAATGCCTAACTCCGGATCAATCACTGTCTCCATCGCTTGCAGCACTTTTTTCTTAACCTGTTCAATATCTGCGTCTGTCCATGTTGCATTTTCTTCAGACATAATGCTCCTCCTTATTCTTCCTCGCCTACTAGTTTACCATATTCACCTTAAATGTCTAATTAATCATTTTATCACTTCTTTTAATAATCACTCGGGGATTTCCTCCTCATAACAAGCTTAAGTTCATCCTTTAAGTTCTAAAATAATCATGGTACACTTATATATACAAAAGAAGATGGAGGCCACTTGAATGAATAAAAAGTTAATTGCTATTGATCTAGATGGAACAACTTTAAATGAACAAACAACGATTGATCCGCTAACTATCGACGTTATTCAACAACTGCGTAAACAAGGACATATTGTCTCAATTGTCACTGGACGCCCGTATCGAACCAGTTATCAACATTATGATACACTAGGCTTAGATACCCCTATCGTCAACTTTAACGGGGCTTGGTGCCATTTCCCAAATCATGCTGATTGGGCATATGCGTACCATAAATATTTATCAACTGATTTAATGCACGACCTATTTCAGTTAAAAGACAAAAAAGAAATTCAATTAATTTCTGCTGAGGTGGGACAACACGTCTATACCAGTAGCCCATATGTTCCTTATGAGGACTTTTTCCCCGATGGATCAGAAGCTGCTGAGCCTTATACTAAGGACTTACAGGCACAACCAACCGCTGTGAATGCCTTTACACCAAGCAAGCACCTTCAACATAAAATTGAAAAACAAATTATTAAGGACTACGGTGATAAAGTAGAAATTAGAACTTGGGGTGGTAAAGCACCTTGCGTAGAAATCGTTGCAGCCGGTGTACAAAAAGCCATGGGGGTCGAAAAAATTGCCGACTACTACAATATTCCTCAAAAGGATATTATCGCACTTGGTGATGAGGACAATGACTACGAAATGATCCAATTTGCTGGACACGGCGTTGCCATGAAGAATGCCATTCCATCTATTAAAAAAATTGCTAATGATATTACTGATCATACTAACGACGAACAAGGCCTTGCCCGATACTTGGCCAAATACTTTGGGATTGAACTAAAATAGTGCCATCTATTAAATAAACCATATAAAAACCCATAAAATTATTGAAAACTAAATAATTTTATGGGTTTTAAATATGTTTACTTTATCCTATTTCGCTGCTTCTTCACCAGCATGACGGCCGAAGACAATAATGTCAGCTACTGCATTTCCTCCGATACGATTCTGACCGTGAATTCCTCCTGTCACTTCTCCAGCTGCGTATAAGCCTGGAATAGCTTCTCCCGCTTCATCTAATACAGCTGTTTCAGTATTAATACGCAATCCACCCATCGTGTGGTGTACGCCTGGTGCTATTTTAATCGCATAATAAGGGGCTTCAGAAAGTTGGTGCTCCATTCCTGTCTCTCGTCCAAAATCAGGATCTTCTCCTGCTTGAACATGTTCATTCCAAGCTGTAACGGTTGCTTCCAACGTTTCAGCATCTACATCAATTTCTTCAGCTAATTTAGCTAAGGTTTCTCCCTTCTGAACTAATCCTTGTGACTCATAAAAATCAATAGCTGGCACGCGTTCACGCAATGCTTGGTCAACAATCAAATATGAATAACCTTCATATAACGATTGAATAGCTTCAGACACGGCATCTCTCGTATCCAGTTCATTAAAGAATCGTTCGCCTTTCTGATTAACTAAGATAGCACCTTCTCCACGAACAGCCTCAGTAATTAAAAAGCCATCCGTTTGATCCACAGTGGGATGTACTTGAACGTGCTCCATATCAACTACATCAGCACCAACTTCTTGAGCCATCTTAATCCCATCTCCGGTTGCTCCTTCATGGTTCGTTGTGACAGAATCAGCTGCATCAGGTTCGAATTCTTGTAACATATCAGGACTTGCGCCAAATCCACCCGTTGTTATAATAGTTGACTTCGCTTGTATGGACATTTGATTCGTCTGTCCGACTGCAACATCAATCCCAGTCACTACTCCATCTTCCTGCATTAAACCATTGACTTCTGAGTTTAAAAATAACGGAATATCACGCTCACTCAAGTTTTCAATTAAGCCATCTACCAAGTATTCTCCAACAGGTGATCCATCTTCCGGTCGGTGAGCACGTGGAACACTCATGCCACCTGTTGTTGTTAAATTATTTAATGTAATCCCTAAACTGTCTAACCATTCAATGGCATCTGCCGCATTGTCTGTTAAATAGCGCAACAATTCTTGATCATTGGTTCCTTTTCCACCTTCAAGTGTTTCCTCAAAGAATTTTTCTTTTGAATCTTCAATCCCTTCAGCTTCTTGGAAGATGGTCTCGGACGCATTCATCCCTGCACTGGCTCCATTCGTATTACCTCCAGCAACTGGCATTTTCTCGAATACCGCTACACTAGCACCAGCATCATGAGCTGAAATAGCTGCAGCTAATCCAGCTCCACCAGATCCAACCACTACTACATCGTATGAATCCTGTACTTCATCAGGGTCAGTCGCATACATTTCCTCAGATGCACCAGAATTTGAATCTGTTTCTGCTGTTTCCGTTATTGTCTCATCCTGTGGTTCTTCAGGAATTAATTCGGTCTCCTCCTTAGTCTGATCTACTTCCCCGCTGCAAGCACCTAATAAAAGAGTCACACTGGCTAATGTTGTTATAATTGATTTTTTCATGATATAAACTCCCTATTTTTATTATAATTGTGATTTTTTACACATATAATATTAACAAATGTTCATTTGTTTGTCAATGAACCATAAAAATAGGAATAGTTACTTTATCGTTTAAATCACTAAAAATATTAGTAATGACCAACACGAAATGTTGAAAAGTCAAAAACAACCCTGCCATTTGTGCAGGGTTGTTTTCTGTCATCGTTATGATTTTATTTTTTAATTTGGCTTTGAACTTCTGCTGCGAAGTCTTCTTCTTTTTTCTCGATACCTTCGCCGACTTCGTAACGGTAGAATGTTTTAATTTTACCATCTTGTGTTGCAAGATATTCTTCTACAGTTTGGTCTTGGTCTTTTACATAAGGTTGGTCTGTCAATGAGATTTCAGATAACCATTTGTTCAAGCGTCCTTCAACCATTTTTTCAACAATGTGTTCAGGTTTACCTTCGTTTTTAGCTTGTTCTTTTAAGATTTCAAGCTCACTATCGCGCTTGTCTTGTGGAACATCATCGCGAGTTGTAAATTCTGGGTTTAAGGCTGCAACGTGCATTGCAACGTTACGTGCTGCATCAACATTGCCACCATCTACTACAGTTAATACCGTAATATTTCCACCCATGTGCTCGTAGTCACCAAAGACTTGTGAGTCTTCTTTTTCGATAACTTCAAAACGACGGAACGTAATTTTTTCACCAATTGTTGTTGTCGCTTCTAGAATAGTTTCTTCAATTGTTTTACCGTCAACATCAACTTTCATTGCTTCTTCTTGTGTTGATGGTTTAGCTTTCAAGATAGCATTCGCAAGCTTGTCTACTAAGGCTAAGAATTTATCATTTTTAGCTACGAAATCTGTCTCAGCGTTAACTTCTAAAATAACCGCTGTATTCCCGTCAACTTTAACAGTTGTTAGCCCTTCAGCAGCAATACGGTCAGATTTTTTCGCAGCTTTTGCCATACCTTTTTCGCGTAGGTAATCGATTGCCGCATCCATATCACCGTCAGTTTCAACTAAGGCTTTTTTCGCGTCCATCATACCGACACCAATTTTGTCTCGCAATTCTTTTACTTGTGAAGCTTTAATACTCAATTTAGTTCCTCCTAATTAATTATTCTTTCATCAACCAATCGTTGCTATTTATGGATTATTCGTTATCTCCTTCAACAGCGTCAACCATTTCTTCAATTGAATCATTTGTTTGTTCTTCGAATGACTCTTCGCCTTGGTTTCCTTCAACATAGGCATCAGCTAATGTTTTTGTAATTAATTTAACGGCACGAATCGCATCATCGTTAGATGGAATAATGACATCAACTTCTTCAGGATCACAGTTAGTGTCAACCATTGCTACTACTGGGATATTTAATTTACGTGCTTCTTTAACAGCGATTTCTTCTTTACGTGGGTCCACAACAAAGAGAACATCAGGTACACCTGGCATATCTTTAATACCACCTAAGTTTTGTTCAAGCTTTTGACGTTCTTTAATTAAAAGACCAACTTCTTTTTTTGGAAGAACTTCAAAAGTTCCGTCTTCTTCCATTGCTTCTAATTCTTTCAAGCGATCAATTCGTTTAGAAATTGTTTGCCAGTTTGTTAAGGTTCCACCTAACCAACGATGGTTTACATAGTAAATACCAGCACGTTCGCTCTCTTCTTTAATAGAGTCTTGTGCTTGTTTTTTAGTTCCAACGAATAGGACATTTCCACCGTTAGCTGCAATGTCACGAATGAAGTTATATGCTTCATCGATTAAACGGACAGTTTGTTGTAAGTCGATAATGTAAATACCATTTCTTTCTGTGAAAATGTATTGTTCCATTTTCGGATTCCAACGTCTTGTTTGGTGTCCAAAGTGAACACCTGATTCTAATAATTGTTTCATTGATACGACTGTCATAAAATATTCCTCCTGTTTGGTTTTATTCGTCCTCTAGCTTCGGCTAGATCAGATACTTCCTCATATGAAAGCACCATCTCATCTATCCACTAAAGTGTGAAATACAGCGACTTATCGCCATCCATTATTATATGATAGATTGAGTTAAAATGCAAGTCCTAACGCTCACATTCGCTAACAACTTTTCGAAAAAGCAAACAAGCTTCCTATTGAGGTAGGGAGCTTGTTTGTCAGTTTATTATTTTAGTTCTTTTATTAACTTAATACTTCAGGATAATGTTCTTCACAAATCGCATGACAACGAGGGCACAATACATCTTCGCCATTTGGTAATGTCACCACATCTTCAGAAGTGATACGGCAACGCGTACAGACTTCACCTGACATGCGCTCTACTTTTACAGAAACACCATCAAAATCGATCACCTGATCATCATCAGTCGGTTTATCCGCAAGCGGTTTGATCGTTAATTCTGATGTAATTAGAATTAAGCGTAAGTCAGCATCCAATGATTCTAATAATTCTTTATTTTCTGCGTTAACGTAAAGTGTCGTTTTAGCTTCGAAGTCTTTTCCAATGACTTTCTTTTCTCGAGCAACTTCATTAGCTTTCAAGACATAATCACGAATCGTCATGAATTTGTCCCATTTTGCCACAAGTTCAGCAGAACCAGCTAATTCTTCAATATCTGGCAAGTTAGACAATTGGGCGAATTCTTCTTCCTCATCCAAGTAGGACCAAATTTCTTCCGCTGTGTGCGGAATAATTGGTGTTAGTAACTTAGCTAACTTCAAAACAACTTCATAGAAAACAGTTTGCATTGCGCGACGTTCATAGCCATTCGGAGCATCGATGTAGAGCACATCTTTGGATACATTCATGTAGAAATTCGACATAACAACTGTACAGAACTGATTAATTTCCTTGTAAATCTCTGAGAAGTTGTAATTATCATAAGCCGCCAGCGCATCTTTTACCATCGTATTTAATTGACTCAAGATATATTGGTCAAAACCACGTAAGTTATCATAAGCAATGGCATCTGTTGAATAGTTGAAATCTGCTGTGTTTTGGATTAAAAAGCGGATGGTATTTCGAATCTTACGGTAAACTTCCGCCACTTGTCCTAAGATTTCCTCACTAACACGGACATCGGCACTTGTATCAACGCTGGCAGCCCAAAGACGAATCAAGTCAGCTCCCAGATCATCGGCTACATCATTTGGATCAATAACATTACCGACTGATTTACTCATCTTACGACCGTCCCCATCGAGCACAAATCCTTGTGAGAGACAAGCTTTATAAGGGGATTGTCCATTTACCGCTACTCCAGTGGTAATACTGGAGTTGAACCAACCACGGTATTGGTCAGAACCCTCTAAGTATAAGTCAGATGGGTAGCTTAAGTTGTCGCGTCCTTTTAGAACTGCTTCATGTGAGGAACCTGAGTCGAACCAAACATCCATGATATCTGTTTCTTTGCGGAATTGACCATTTGGACTACTTGGGTGGGTATATCCATCCGGTAAGAGATCTTTTGCCTCACGTTCGAACCAGACATTTGATCCGTGCTCAGCAAAAAGTTGTTCAATATGATCAAAAATTTCTCCATCTAAAATGGGTTCATCATTTTCACCGTAGAAAATCGGCAATGGCACACCCCAAGCCCGTTGACGTGAGATAACCCAGTCGCCTCGGTTAGCTACCATATTGTGGATACGTTTCTGACCCCATGGCTGAATCCAGTCTGTTTCTTCGACAGCTTTTAGGATATCATCACGGAATTTATCAATAGACGCAAACCATTGTGGAGTTGCCCGGAAAATAACCGGTTTTTTCGTCCGCCAGTCATGTGGATAACTGTGGGTAAAGAACTCTAAGTGAAGCAATTTATTCTGTTCTTTTAATAGATCCGTTGATTTAATATTCGCATCATCATAGAACATCCCTTCAAATTCAGGAATCTCATCCGTGAAGTAACCTTGTGCATCAATTGGTGAAATAACTGGCAAATTATATTTCTGACCAACTACAAAATCATCATCACCATGACCTGGTGCGGTATGGACTAGTCCGGTTCCTGCATCGAACGTCACGTGATCCCCTAAAATCAAGTGAGAATCGCGGTCCAAGTAGGGGTGATGCGCAACTAATCCTTCCAACTCAGCTCCTTTGAATGATTTAACTAACTTAATGTCTTGCCATCCAATTTTTTCCGCTACTTCTTCAGCCAAGCGATCAGCTAAGACATATCGTTGTCCGTCTGCTTCATACACGGAGTAATCGCCATCGCCACGAACAGTAATCGCCACATTAGATGGAATTGTCCAAGGGGTCGTCGTCCAAATCACAAATTGTGTGTCATCTTCCAGTACATCGCCACCATCTTTCACGTCGAAAGCAACGTAAATGCTGGGACCACGGACATCTTGGTATTCAATTTCGGCTTCAGCTAAAGCCGATTCACTAGACGGCGACCAATAAATTGGCTTCAATCCACGGTAAATATATCCTTTTTTCGCCATTTCACCGAAAACGCGAATTTGAGCTGCTTCATAATCCGGTGTAAGGGTAACATAAGGGTTGTCCCATTCTCCTTGTACACCGAGTCGCTTGAAGTCTTTACGCTGCTGTTCAATTTGCTTCCAAGCATATTCTTCACAGAGTTTACGGAATTCAGCAACAGACATCGACTTACGGTCAACACCGGATTTGGTCAGCGCTGTTTCAATCGGCAAACCATGCGTATCCCACCCCGGAATATATGGCGTGTAGAAGCCAGCCATATTTTTATAACGAACAATAATGTCTTTTGAAATTTTATTTAAGGCGTGGCCAATATGAATATTTCCGTTCGCATATGGCGGACCATCATGCAAGATAAATGGTGTATTGTCCTGATTTCGCTCCAACATTTTCTCATATAATTGTTTGTCATCCCAATTTTTTTGCATTTTGGGTTCTTTTTCAGATAAATTTGCTCGCATCGAAAAATCGGTCTTCAATAAATTTAACGTATCCTTGATCTTCATACAATCACTCCTATAATTTGATATAAAAAAAGCCTCATCCGCAAAGGACGAAGCAACGTGGTACCACCTTTATTCGAAATAGTTCACTAAAAATGATTCATCACTATTTCCTCCACTCATTAACGCTGAGACACGTTGACGATTACTTCATTCATCGTCAAATGAGGCGGATGATATCAATTCTAACTTGCTTAAGGCTGACTTCTCACCAACTGTCAACTCTCTGTCATGTAAGCTACATTAAAAATGATGTGTTCCGACTATATATTTTATAGTTATCCATTATCTTCATCGAAATTAGGCAGTTCAACTGCTTCACGATTGCCTAATTCCTCATTATTTGTTTGCTCATGTTCGGCTTCTTCACTTATCTCAATATGTTCGTCTTCACTAGCGAGTCTTCTCACCGCTTCTATCGTATCTTGCAATTCAATCTGATTGATTGTCTCAATCGATAATAAATTCTTCCACTTATCATCGCCTATAACAGTTTGGTAAGCTTCCAACATCTTATTGAGTTCAATATTAAACTGTACACTTTGCTGTCTGAGTGCTTCTGTTTCATCTTGAATACGATGTACTTTAGCAATCGCCTCTTGCATCATTGTACGAACCTTCTCTTCAGCTGCCTGCTCTAACGCTCTAGCATCCGCTTCTGCTTGTGCGATTAAATGATTTGCTTCATTGTGTGCTTCTTCTTTCAAGCGATCAGCTGCATCTTGAGCCACAACAATGGAACGATTCAGTGCATCTTGTTTGTCCTCATAATCAGAGATCTCATCGCTAGCTAATTCAAGTTTACGCTCTAATTCTTTTTTTTCTTGCTGAAGTTCATAAACCTCATCAGCGATCTTACTTAAGAAAGCTCTAACTTCTTCTTTGTCGAAACCTCTCAATTTAACACTAAATGAGCGGTTTAAGATATCGTTGGATTTCATGTGTATGATACCTCCTACACTAATTGCCTATAAGTATATCCAAAAAATGATAAAATGGCAAGAAATTTTGATTAATTGACTATTTTTGAAGTAATGTCCCTATCTCAACAGCTAACTTATCTTTCCGTGTACGGTAATCGATACTCAAGAGCGTCAATCTCCCAAATCCTCTCACGGAGATAATATCTTTCTCATTTACATCTTCGCTAACATTCTCAGTTGATGTCCAATTTAATTTAACCTTACTGCTAGCAATCAATTGTTTGGCTTGATCACGAGAAATCCGTAATCCACCAGCTATGAAGACATCCAAACGCCGTGAACTAATGACAATATTCTTTTTTTGCCAATGCTCGTTAATAGGAACAGCTTCTTTTAATGGTTTTTCAATTAATGACACTGTGGTGCGCCCTACTGTTGTAACGTGTAAAGTCAAAAATGAAACGAGTGATGCATCTACAAAAAGTTGCCACCGTCCATCATCTTGTATGATATCACCTAGTTTTTTTCGATCGATTCCTGTTCCTAAAATTGCGCCTAAAATATCGCGGTGACTCAACTGGCTAAATTTTTCAGGATATGAGATTTCACACAGAGCAATATCGTAATGACCTTCGACGTCTTCAATATATGACGGTTTTATGAGTGCTCGCTGACGCTCAGTACCGGTAGTCCCACCGAAGAAGGAGACGGATATAGCATCTGACTGCCCCACAATAGCCTCAACTATAAACTGTTCACGTGGATTCAAAAATGAAGTCAAGTAAGGAGTGTATTGATAATCAACTTGATTTAGCCAATCCGTTACTTGATCAACAAATGACTGCTCTTCTTTTCGAAAATGTTGATATAGATGATTCATTCGATCACCTAATAAGTTGGATTAGTGTTCTGAAGATACCATCAATACCAATCTCAACAAATCTCAATGAAATGAAGGCAACCATTCCAGCGAGACTAACCATTCCAATATTAGGAATGTACGGCCGAAACAATCCAACAAATGGTTCACATATGCGAATTAAGAACTGGCCAAGTGATGATTGATAGCCTCCAGGAAGCCAAGATAATAAAAAGTACGCCAATAATACATAACGATAAATCTGAATCCCATAAATCAGAAACACACGCAAGTAATGAAGTAATGCAATCATCTAATGCCCCCTTTCTTAATCAGCTAAGTCACTATTTTTTAAAGCTTGCAGTTCGCTACCTTCGATCTCGATGCCATCCGGTGTACATAAGAAGATATCATCACCAATTCGTTGAATATCTCCACGTACCGCATACGTAATTCCCATCAAAAAGTCAATCACTTTTTTCGCTTGATCTTTATCCATCCGACGAAAATTCAATACAACCGACTCATCTGCCAAAATAACATCCGCAATATCTCTCACTTCTGAGTACAAGCGTGGTT
>Ga0181459_100013_pt1 | contig 27668 bp, 26 predicted proteins | sample InSIn2SAF170_FD_119060 | JGI IMG/M metagenome (GOLD analysis project Ga0181459, IMG submission 119060) | Clean room microbial communities from NASA Spacecraft Assembly Facility at Jet Propulsion Laboratory, Pasadena, California, USA -... ...
GAAGAAGACGAAGAAGATGATGCCAATAAGGATGATGGTGATGGTGAGGGACTCAGACGGGCGACAGGTCGTTCAACAGACTGGAGAAACGTATCGAAATGTGTTGTTCTCCTACGTGGTGTCGGGTTGGGCTTGTAGTCGTGTTGTGATAGTGATGAGGTGAAGGGGATTGTGGTGGTGTAGTTGTGGTTGGAGTTGAGAGACATGATGCCAGGATCTCGGAGTGAAGTGCTGTGCTGACGTTCAAGTAAAGGAGGAATTGGATGACGGAATGGATAAGGGTTGGAATGGAAGGAATGGTATATTGATAATAAATTACGAGTAAGCTGTAGCGAAAGGAGAGTTGTTATCTATCACGACACTGAAACGGTGGGTTCTGGATGAGCACGTTTGGGGTCTGGAGATGAACTGTCATACAGGATGCATATAGTACGGTAGCATGTCGATGCAGATTTAGCTTGCTGAAATATGTGCGCAAACTCGCTCTCGACAGTGGAAAAGACTCGATAGGTTAGAACCATGCATATGCTGGAGCACTTCTTTTTCAGGGATTACTAAACAGTCTTGTTCCTATCATAGATAGGCAGCTAAGCTACACGAGGAAGGCTTGCCAAAGTTCGGGAGTTGTTCACGCCGGGTTACTCTTGGACAGTGCAACAACGACCACATGGAGACGGATGGATAAAACGTGAGATGCCACTGTTCTGAAATATGTGCTCTGCCTCTGGTGAGATTGTATGGACTGTCCACGCTGAAGGAATGAAATGGTGAACATTTGAGTTGATTTGAGCAGGTTTATGCTGACCAATCGGAGGCGTTAATTTCCGGAGTTGAGGGTTGGTGGATCCGCCAAGGTGGTGGCCGTACCCCACAGATGTTCCAGGGCCGTGGACGAAGTCTTCCACAAGTCTTCCTTCTTGAATATTGCTGGCGAAGCTGGGGATAATGTTGTACAGTATTACTCCCATCGAAAAATCAACCTGTTAGCAACTTCGAAAATAGCAACAGCTACTGTACTGTACGAAGAACGTCAATCCTTGTTTTCGTACGCAACCACAAATCGGCATCCTTCGCATGTCCACATAGAGTGACAGCCAATCGATTATGCAGGAACGGCGACGTTGACCGCAGTTGAGGAGGTGCATTGCTTCATGAAGTCATGGAAGTGGCTGTAGTCCGAGGAATGATCTTCAAGATGATCATTCGGGTAATTGCTATAACAGCCAATAGGCAGCCGGATTTAGCATACTCTGTCTCGCAGGGTCCTGATACTGTCGCACAGAGACACAACATATCGTAGAAGCCACGATGATCCAAATTAGAAGTTGAGGGAACATAATTGTCGTACAATGGTAACACAGACATTCGGCGGAGTAATGCCGCTGGTAGCCATGCTTTCCGAGACTGGATGAAGCAATATCAGTGCTTGTACACCAGTGAATAACCTTGGCGTTGACCAGTTGTAGGTAGACGTTCCTGTTTCGTGATGCAACTTGAAGGTTAGCCCTGTCCTGTTGGTCTGGTATCTCTTTCTTCGTCCCTAAATCGGACATGGCATATGCCGGTGCAAACGTCGTTCTTGCCATGCAACCTCGTGCACAACTTGTCGGAGAAGAGCTCAACATGCAGTTAGGAGTGTATGGACTGGCAAAAAATGGTTCATGCAGACGTTGATTCAGGTTCAGATGTGACGACCACAGTGTTCGTGCCGTTCATGTTATATATGAATCAGCGCCGAATGTTCTGAAGTGCTAAATTTGCTCGCTTGTCTAGATAATTCGGAATACCCTTCTGGACCCTTCAAAACCGAATGTGCATCTCGTCAGCTTCAACTGATGGCAACGGCGTGTATGAACCGGCTGAAATGGTAGATCCTATCCTCGATGAACCAACAGCTTTTCTTGGAATTCTATGTGTGACTGATTGTGCCATAGTCGGAGTAGTAGGGTTGAACGATAACGTCTTCGTCCGTGGTCTGAGTTTACGATCGTCTTGATCAAGTTGACCTATGTCGACACCCCACCTGTAGCCGCTAGTAGTGCCGATTTCAGATCCTGTACGTTTAAATTGATTGTTATCACCGTCGTTCGTTGGCCACCATCCTAGACCAAATGACTCTTTCCGGAATAGGTCATGCGAATCACCATCTGCCTGCTCCCTTCGAAGTGATTTGACCAGCCTGCTACCAGCAAGAATACTCAACTGAGCAGCTATACTGTTTGGCGCTTTGGGAAGTAGCGTACTTCGGGGAATCAGAACGGAGATAAAGGCAACACATAGAAACGTCAGGATTAGTAACACGATCAGGGCGACTGTAAATCCAATGTCTTGTTTTATGACAGAATTGAAGAGTGTGTAGCGACCGTCGGTGATGTTTCTCAATACCGGCACAGCGAGCGAAGTCGTGACATTAGCCGGGAGATACGTGTCAAATCGACCGTCAAACAATGTGCCTAGTGTTATTGCAAGGGTGATTGTTGTCAAGTTCTGGTACACCTTCGCTGTAGAGGACATAAGATTCTCTGGATTCAACAAGTCGAACTGGTTGCCGGAGCGGATCTCCTGATCTTGCGCGATCAAGCTCATCATATAATAGGGATTGATGAGAGGATGGAGAGTACTGCCAACATGGTAAATAGGATTACCAGTATCTGGAAGTAAGATCGGTGCTGGCCATGTAGTTGGAGGTATTGTAGGACTAATCAGCTCGATTGACGTTGGATCATATGAAATTGGACTCCATGCACTTTGTTGATGACTCGAATACAAAACAATAGTTCTCCGTTCATGGAATTCTGTAATGACCTCACCTTTGTAGAGAGGAGTGGTTCCGGACGTGCCACCAGTGGCAACACGTGCAAATGTCACATTCGCATTCACCAGGTTGATATGCCTTGTGCAGTTTATAGCCCGGATCGAGGGCATAAATTTGCCAAGTGTTTCGGTGCCAAGTGTTCTGTTGTTGCACGAAATCGTCGAAAGGTTCAATCCACTTTGCTGCAGCGGTGAGAAGTCTGCGATCAGTACAACTAAAGAATCGTCGGTGGTAGAAGGAAAGGTCTCCGTGAAGTACGTTGGAGTGTTGGTCGTCATGTTTGGAGTAATAGTTGTCGTTACATTGGTGGTAGAAAAAGCCCTTCCGAATTGACTCGTACAGCGACTAGAGGCGCACTCGAATCTAAAGGTGTAACCTGCACTCTTATTGCAACTTGTCGCAACGAGTCCAATATCTCCTGCTTCTGATGCAGAACAGGTAATGCTCGTATTCAGGGCCACCATTCGAGCCTGCAATAGGTCACTCTGACTGGTTTGAGGAGGTGATTTTAGCAATGAGGTCATGTTGTAATCCATCACTGGGAAGTTAAGAGACCCAATTCTGTCCATGTAATAGTAGATAGGTCGTGATATAGTATTATCCAAGGACAATTGTTGTGCTACAAAACTAGTGTAGGACCCAGCAGCCGTGCTTCCAATATGTTGTGTTAAGCTGTTGAGCCTCTGAACTTGATCAATGTTCACGGGGAATGTTGCCGGCATTTCGGAAGAGCCGACAGTTTGGTAGAAGAGCTTGCCAGATGCGATTTTTAACACCGGAAACGTGAGGAGTAAGACGAAGCAGGGTATAGATATTGCGGTCCAGTCGAAAGTCCAGTTCTCCAGTAACATTCTGCTAGCATCTTGAACGTGTCGGCGGGCCATGGCACGTCCTGAACGAATAGAGTTGCTTGCTAGTTGACTGTAGGTTCCCAGACTGAGGGCGGCATATTCCATACTCTGAATGGAGTATCCAAGAACAACAAGAACGATAGACGGAACCAGGTCCCAAGCACTGATTCGCGTTGTTAAGGTTGGAAAGCCGCCAACTATTCTAGAGTAGTGTAAGACGACGCCAGCTGTGATTCCGATCGCTGCCACAGCAATAAGAATGGCGATCCTTGATCCAAATCTTAGTGCAAATGGTCGGTGACGGGTAGATGCACCGAGACTGAGGTCTATAGGCTCTGTGCTATCTAGCAATGATGATCTGGAGATCTGGGAAAGATTGCTTGCTCTATTGTTCAATTCGATAGAGGCTTCATTGGGAGAATTTTCCGTCGCATGGTTTCGTGAGAGCTCAAGTTGAACTTCCTGATGACTTGAGTAAGTGAGACGACAACTGATGTTTTTGAGTCTTCTCCGAAGGACGTTCTCGCCACATGAACCCATACCCTCAAAGAATTGATCAGCTTCCGGGCTATTGGCGAGCAGCTGAGAGATGTGCTGAAGTGTACCAGGATGTCGTGACAGCAGTGTATGAGGTCTGAATACCAACAGTGACGCAGTGACCAATGCAAGTATCCCAAGAATGACTTCGAGAGCGTTCAGGACTTGTCGACGAATGAACAGGCGCGGTGATGAGATGATGATATGCCCATGGACGGACGAGTTATCTGGAACTCTGGCAGCGACATTGACAAGTATAGGAAGAAACTGCGCAAAACTAGTCTCGACATAGTTTTTGAGCATGGTATGGTTATTGTAAACGTCCCAGGCAGTTGCGTTATCAGTGCTGATTAGATTTCGGAAGAATGGGTCGGTTGGGGGAGTTCCAATAGGATAGTACAAGGAGACATACCAGAGATATATCCAAGAATATCCCTGCATGACCCGCAGCTTGGAGAATTGAGTCCAATTGTAACTGTTCGGCAAAACTTGTGTAGACCAGCTGTTTGTTGCGGCCGCGTCGAATACCGTCTGACTTTGTGCATCACTTGGATTGTTCATCTCGGCCTGAATGACATCTAGTCCAACACCAACGTCGGGTATTTCAATTGTCTCGTCTCGTTGTAAGAATGGGCCAGTTCCAATCAAGCCGGTTGTCCCGTTGATCGTGATTGAGGCAGGGGTGCTCCAATACGAAGGCGAGCAAATGAACCCGGAGGTTCGGATATTGATCTTATCTGAGTTCCAAACGTTTGTGGAATTGTAGAAGTTGTATGTTCCATTGCTGACATAGGGGGTCGTAAGATTGTTGGGCACGTCTACAACCATGCTAGTTGCGAGTATGCGATAATCGTCGGGAGCGTTACAAGCAGTGATGTTGAGCCAGGTGAAAGGAGGCACATTGAAATTGCCCGTGGTCCTGTTCTTTGGAAAAAGCAGAATGCTTGAGCTGTTCCACGGCCAAAGCACGGATTGTGATATTGGCAGGCTGCAATATGAGTCTCCTTGGTTGTCGAGCACGAGAGAGGAGTTTTGACCAGACTGAAAATAGGTACCATTGTAGCTAATCGGAGTGCAATTCAACGAGGCGGAGAAAGAGTCGACCGTTGCTTCCAACAATAAATCCTCGTAACCTGTGGTGTCCCAAGTGGAAAAAGTATAGTTATCACTAAGCCATGGTAATTTGGCTTTTTGAGTGGTGATAGCGAGATAGTTGAGCCAGACCTGCGCGCTTTGCCAGCCTGCCGGCACGCCTAATGATCCATTGAAATTGAATCGATCGGCGGCAGTGAAAAGTTTCGTCGAGTTCACGGTGCTGAATAGGTCTAGTTCCGTCAGAGAGTTAGCCAGTGGTACCATTGCACCACTTAGGAAACCACAGGCCAAAACCAGACCTAGCATCCAATGTTGATGTTTCAAAGATTGCCAAAAAGATACAATGTCCAAGGAATCTGCGTAGTTGAGGAGGATGGAATCGGATGCTTTGGCCCACCTCCCAGATATTGCTGCCCATGGAGTGGTGAGACCAAGATCTGAGCTGAGCCCTTTCCAAGCGAACCCTATGATGATAGCAACGACAGTGGGCATGTATTGAATTGCATGTACAGCCGGTTTGTTAACGAAGTCGAGGTTTTGTGTAGTTTTCAACCTCCAATACACGACCTCCAGTGCCAAAATATTGATTGAGAGAACAGCGGCCAGTGCCGCAAGGCTGAAAGTGCGTAAACTGTACGGAAGCCATGACCAACGAGGCGATGCATGTCTTAGTGCAGAGAATGATTCGTCTGCTTGATGACGATCTGTAGGGATAGTGTGGTGCTCAGAAACAGTGGTATAGGGACCTGCGGCACGTCCCATAACGATGACTGCATGAAGATGCGCGGTTGTGACGGTGGATTTTCTTCAATTCGGAGGTTCTGAATTGAAACACCTTGCCGTGCCTAGGCGGGCAATATGTAGAAAACTTCAAATGTGATGGTGTTACATGCTTCTTCCCAAGATTGATCATGATATTACAACTCTTTTTGAATGCAGGATTTGAGCTTGGCACTCGAATTAATCTTTTGATCCGCACGTAGCAGAGAAGCTGCAAGGTTGAACAGCAGGATGAAATGGCTGTCGGACATGGGGGCTAGTTTCAGAGCGACGAAGCCTTAGGGCTAACAGACAGCAACTCGAATGGGTCGGCGACGGACACAGACCGGCCATGGACACGAACATCTTGATCGAATCATTTCGAGGTGGGTGGTTTCAGGCGTCCCGTTAAACCGGTGACGGATACTTGTATTTTGGTGAACCTTGCATTGTGCATGACCCTGCGATTGATTCACTGTGGGTACTACAGCTTGTCGTGCTGATTCCACAGTTTGTTGAGTTTGTGGCCGGTCCGGATAGTCTGGGGAGTCTAGGCACATGTGGAACCGACCTCGCTCGTTCAGTTGGAAATGTGGATGATGGCGATAAACCTGAGATCAGCCCCGAAATCAACTCTAGCCAACTAGAGAATTTGGATTGAAAAACGGGTAAATACATGTAGGTCCCCCAGTTTGTCCTGCATCTTGGGACTCAAGGTCGCATTGAGCGTTGGCGTCATGCTCTGCAAAATCGCTGATACTTGTGGGAAGTTGCAACCCAAATTTGCTGATTGAGGTACAGCAACTCGAGGGACCAATCGGACTTTGCTTACCTAGCTAAGTTTTCGGGAAGGTGCAGCTGGAACACGACCCTAATCATTGGTACTCTTTTGCAACCTTGAGTTGCAGCTTCTCACAGCGCAATTCCTGGGTTCAAGACGATATCATGATCCCCCATGATAACGCGAGACCTTTCTGGCTTGTTTGAAACGATCGAACAAACACAGCGAGGTCAATGATACCCGTACATTGCATGCATCATCAGTGCCAAGCCCTCGATGCCCCTCACCTCCGACTCTCAGGATGATTCCACTACCTGGCTGCGTTGTCTTCTTCAAGCTACAACTTTGACCTTTTGGACCCATGTACTAATCACTGATGCTGAATGGCAAAAAAGCTGTGTCTAATGCCACTCATTGTAGGGAACAGCTGCCTCTCGATATCCGTACGGCCAGCGGAATACGCAGCACTGATTCTTTTCCTGCGAAAACAATGGTCGACAATCATCCACCGCCATACAAATTTATCGACGGCCAATGCCACCTACCCTCTTTCCAGAACAGATCAACTTCTCGTCAGCCAACAGACTGTTCGGCCGCAGTGTCTTGACGAATGTCTTTACCCACTGCATGAAAACCAGCTGAAATGACACTCCCCACCTGTTCATGCGCGTCACACCATGATCGACAAGGCTCAAACACTGCATTGTGAGAACACTGCTCATTCTCCATGGACAAACCAAACTTCTGCAGTTGTGGTTGAGTTGAAAATGTGCCTATCATCTAAACCAGTACGCAAAACCTTCCGCAATCGAAGAACCACGCTAAGAGCATAAGGTACTCAATTCAAATGCCTTACAGCGAATGAAGATGGCGCATATCCAGGAGCCACTATTTATGGAGTACCGATTGAGTACCTTGAAATCGACCACTGTCTACCACTCGATGTTGTGAGTACTGACATTGAAGGTTTGGATGTCGTGCCTCTCAGGCAGATCACATGTTGCAAGAGATCAGGACTTGCTTTGTGGTATTGCGGGCCCAGGTAAGACAATGAAGCTTGTCCTCAAAACACTCTGTATCATTCAATCCTGGAATTCTACAAACAAGAATCCTTCCTACCAAATACTATTCACGTGAATGCTTTTACTGCTGCTTGATCGTTGATCAGACCTTCCCATCATGCTGCTCAACGTGTCTCATGAGATCACTAACTGTGGTTTACCGCAACATATTCAAGATCGATATGTCCGGTACAAGCAAGGTAGGTGTATTGCTGACCACGCTGCAATCAAACTGACGACCATATCCAGGAAATAGGGCAATTGTAGCATGGATGACTCGGTATGGTCCAGACAAGTATAAAGGCAGGAAGACATTGCCTATTAAGCAAATGATCACACTGGGCAGAATACTATGCGACAAGGTACAGGAAATCGGATCTCTTCCATCAGACGTCGACTACTACTTCAGAGACGTCATCAGAGAGAGAGGTTATTTGAGTCAGCATTTTCGAACCCATCGTGACCAGTGTGAAAAGGATGAAATCGATACCATCAACCACGAACATTTCACAGAGAGGTAACTATACTTCACCCGCTAGCAGAATAGAACAAGTCTGATCCAGAACAGTTTGAAGCAAATCCATGAAATCCTGCTTACTACCGGCAAACCAAGTCACAGAGCTACCGCGAAGAAGAACGATAAACGCCGCGAGTCAAGCTCCAGTTCTGTAGCGTTGACCATGAATGCACTGTCTCGCTTCTCCCTCAGCATCGAACACAGTCCGCCTTCCCGCGAAGATTCCGATGATGACAGCCTCAGTGATGCAGACACCAATGCCACTTCCGAATGTTGCCATTCACCACTTCGACCGGACAGTTGTTCCGATAATGATCCCGAGCAGTGTGAGGACTTTCTGGACGCGGAAGGCGCCATAGGGCAAGGAGTGGAGGTGATCATGTTCCTTGATGTACGTTCTCAACGACTGACTTTCGAGCTTGCCTGCTAACTTCTTTTGCCAGAAAATCGAGGCCATTACCGAAGCTATCAGGTCTTGCTGGTCCAAGGCGGGTGTTGGAGAGGCTCAAGTAGCCGCTTCAGCCGCGTACACGAATGTGCTCATACGCCGAGCGATTCGGTACAGTCGGGAGTTTGTAGAGCTAGAACCCGAAGCCAGTGAATTTCAGAACATGAAGCAAAGAATTGGAAGTTGGACATGCGAGAACGATCCAAGCAACCACCAGCAGCAGCATCAAAATGGTACATCTGAACTTGTGGACACCTTGTGTTACACCGAAGAGTTGCTCTCCTCAACACTAACACACGGCAATTCTCAACTACACAGTCTAACCCTTACTGCACACGATACACTTGTTCAAAAGCTCGTCACTGAGTTACCATCTGTCCTGGATGTGCGAAGCAGGTCAGAAATCATTTGTGAAGGAGTGCCAGGCATTGACGATCTCGGCAATACCTTCGATACTGCCACGACCAGCTTCGTAACCTGCATTATCATCTACTTGCTATCGGCCAGCCACTGCGCCTACTCCAAAGCTCTTCCCACACCAAACCGAATCACGTTACCTCGCATATCGTCACTGAAGCTTGCGAATGAAGCACTATCAACAATCCGAATACTCATCGACGATAAAAGCATTTTCCCCTGCCAATGTGTCAACACTCTGGGTTATCGAATTGCTCAGATGAGAGATGAGCTGGAGACCTTTGCCAAATACAGATGCTGGAATACGTTGATTCAATCACCACTTGTCGCTGGCAACCACGCCTTGGAAATCCTTGATCTGTGCTCCTATTATGGCATGCACCTCTTTCACTACCGTCAGTACGTTGGAGCTGTACTGCACACATACAACGCTTTAGTGCATCTCAATATTTTGGCACCAATACCTGCCCTTGAACTTGTCTGTTCACTTTTTGCACCAGTCTTGTACGCGACAGGAGCTCGACCAGATGCAGGCTTCATGGCGTCCTGGTTGAGATATATTGGTGCTCGATTGAAATTCAGAACTGGCAGGACGCATCGAGACCACAAAGATACATGGTGTATGTCAGTACCAGCTCATGCTGCTGCCAGATCTGCAGGCCTAAACATTGAAGGCAGAAGTGATGCGGTGAAGGTACAACCAAAATTTGATTATGGTACCATCGATCCCACCATGAAGTTGAAACACGATGGTTGGATATTGAGTATCGAAGAGGAAGAGCAACTCGACCAAATGCTACATCACACCAACGGACATACCGGCCTCATCTCACCGACCACTACAAAACTGGCAAACACTTCTAACACTGTTGCCAAATCCAAGAAATCCAAACATGCCCGAACAAAAAGCTGCATCGGTTCAAAAGTACCAGCCACCAACGCCAACAACCCGGAACCGGACTCATGCTCCAACCTCCTACACACCATCAACTCAACCTTCACAACCGAGCCTTCCACAACCCTCAACCTCCCACCCTCCCGTTTCAACCTAATCTCCTTCTTCCTCAGCATGACCCGCATAATCTCTGGTATCTCCGACGCAACTCACAGCTCTCCCTCACCAGCGTCCACAACCGCAACGCCCTCCGCCGATAATGGCAAAGGCCAGATGTGTCTATGCTTCACGCAGACCATTCTCCGAGCTTCAGACCGCATCCTTGATGTCCGGAAGCGAAGCGGCATCGATGCAAAAGGCGCAGTATGGAGTAAGAACGAGAAGGAATGCATTGAATGTTTTAAGGGTCATCTTGCTACTGCGTTGGAGGAAGCTGGTGTTCTGGAGGGACAGCAGGGAGGGAAATGGCTTTGGGAAAGCGTGATGTAAGTACCTCAGCTTTGACGCATGTCACGTGGATTATTTTATTGGACCATTGGATTGGACAGAGCAGCAGTGCTGTATGTATTGCCTTGGAAGGAGCATATGGTAGACTTTGAAATTTGTACGTACTTAGTAGAGACTTCAAGAACGGCCGATAGGAACGAGGCACGAGTGATGCACAGGTCACGCTTTGATACGTACGTATATGCATACATACATATACATCCACATACCATCGCTCTTACTTTTATCTATGTACAATACATACAGTACGCACTCATACTCAGAAAAAAACGAACTTTTCGCCGTGACCGCTTCCCCGAACCACTTCTGTTCGAAGCATACGCTGCATGTAGTTGATACAGTAACGCCGTAACCTTTGTGTCATGTGATGTGTTTCATTGAAGCTTGCGCTTTTCCCGTGTATTCGGGTCTATGGTCGTAATTTGGGTGGTTGCGGGTTATGTGATGGTGAATAATTGCTCATGATATGTTGAGGACGGCGTAGCGTGGGTTGTGGGTTGTGGTTTGTATGGTGTAGATTCGGTATCGGCGCCGGGAGTATGGGAGTCGGAGGTATGGCATGTGTGCAGCTGGTGTGATGTTGTACAGATGGCGTTCTGTGGTTGTGGTTTGGTGTCGTTCACACTTCATGTGCAACTTGAAGGTGAGTCTGAAGAAAACATTGGAGCTGGCACTCGGCCTGTATGTCTCTGTGTAACCGGATGTCGTGACCGTTTTCCATCAATCGTTGTTGTTGAAAGCTCTCACACATGCTTGTGATTAACGGAATTTCGGTCTCGGCAGTCCGGCTATTCATGTCGTGTGATTGAGGATTTTGTGCTTGCTGCGTTGGTCCGTTCGGGAGTGAGAACGGACTTTGTGTATGCCTGTGTCGTATCGGAGAAGGATAAAGTGCAGCGTACTACCGGGAAGGGCTTGGTGGTTCTCGTGCCAGAGGCATTGAATTCGCGTGCTGTGAGACGACGTCGTGTGACAAATCTCTGAATGTTGAGGCTTGGTAGCAGTACGGAGACCATGTTTGCCCATGTCTGTTGGCTGATACTGGTTGATGTCGATTATAGTCCAGAACTCTAGCTGCCATGTTTGTAACGGATAATGCTGACGGCAATGCCTGTCCACAGGAGTTGACTAATACACCACGCGTACAACAGCCTCATACACATGTGATAATATATACACGCATCCCATGGTTTCAACAGTCGGGTAATGTCGGCCCACTTTCGACCCACTCGTGATATGGAGCAAGACCACGCGTAGCATGGAGTAATTTTCGTGTATGCTTCCACGCATGTCACTGACCCCTCTAGGGCGACGCAAGTACTGGGGGATGGTTTGGATCAAAATTCAAACTTCGTCGACGAATAGGCTGTGAGATTCCAAAATTCGAATTCTGCATTCGGGGAGTCAACGGGATTGTGGTCAAGGTTGGAGCACGTTTCTCTTGTGGTGCTTTCCGGCCACCGATAGAGTTGTTGTCAGTGCTCAGCCAGCTATACGATCCTTCCTCATGGTGTCCTGGTGTTTGGGGCGATGAACTTCTTGAAGCTTCCTCGATGGTCTCCGCCAGCTCGAAAGGGTTCTCTTCACGTTCCGAGGCCGCTGCAGATTTGTCCGGAATAATTGCCGCTGAGCTTCTGGAACGTTGTGCGCTGCTACCGATAGTATGACCAGGTCCATAACTCTGGCGGTATGCATAGTGAGGAATCATGCTTGGTCTGCTTCCCTTCTCACTTGTCATGATAACCACAACATGCTGGAATAATGGTCGAAGAGCTGGCGCGCTGGCAGCAAGAATGGCTGTATACACCTCCAGCTGGAGCCAGATCCAAACAATGTAAACATAATAAGTGAAGTCGTAAGTGACGTTGTAAATTCGGTAACTGACGACAGTTCGCAGTATGCCGAAGAAGACAACGACAAACCCAAGGGAGAAGAGAGAGTACAAGGCCACCTTCTCCTTCATAGACTTCTTTATTGACGTGATGAGAAGCATCGGTACCAAGGTAGCATAAAGATCTGTTAGCACACTAATGGCTGAGGAAACTGGCAGAGTGATATTTTCAGCACCACAGCTATACTTGTGAGTCTTTGCCCATGCCGGATTGAAGCTGTTCCAATAAGCATCAAGTGGTCGACATATCAAGATCAAGCCAAGTATGAAAGTAACCATGTAGGTAACATTGATCCCAATACCAATCCAGGTAGCCCAGAGAAAGGTTCGAGTAAAGTTGACGCTGAGTCGGCGGTAGAAGAGGAGGACACTAATCTTCACCATAGAACTAGACAGAACGTAGAGAATCTCGGTCCACCAAGCATTCTTCCTGTGAGGCACGAAGGTATCAATAGGAACGTCCCATATATGGCGTCCACTGAAGTAGTCCAAATTGCCGACAATAATGAGACTTGACATTGCCACAGCCATGATGTAAGCAATAATAATCAAGCCATCGTCGGCACCAAAAGCTCGAGTGACCAACAACCGTGAATAGGCTCGTAACGAGATGGTAATGAAGCCAAGCACAATGAGGATGATTGACAATACGAGCAGACCGGGTCCTCGTGTGGCAGGATCGACATAGTTGGGTTTCGGCCACGAGGCAATAACCTCCAGTGGAGCTGGAAGTTGTCAGGGAAAACCCCAAGATTGATCAGCAGCAAACACTTACGATACAAGGTGTTGACCATGTTAACTTCTGGGCAACAAGCATCAACTCATAGGTAAGCTCGCTGATAGCATCCTTCGACACGTTTTCCTAAAGGGCAACATTTGTGTGGACGACACATGTGCAGACTTCACGACATATGTATGGAAGTGAAACCCCTGTTTGCTCCATGTGGCCGGATTCATACAGTTGCAGGTTGTAAGATGGCACATTCGTTTTAGTGTAGCTAGACACATGCAACAAGCATTGGGGAACAACGGTCCGTGAAGCAGAGACAACGTTTTTCTGACCCACAGGTATGCACCGAAGACGTTTTGTTCGGCTGTTCATGTTCATATCCGGCAGATTGGTACCGAGTAGAGCTAAACTGACGAGGCCCCATGCGGCAGCAGTCATCACTAGTCTCGAAGAGTGAAGTGCAGGAACAACATGGTACGATAAATGTGGCCAGTCCCCAGGTCATCATCAAGCTAGATCAGTAGCGTCAGATTGATCACCGACCTATGCTGTGATCACAGTCAAGCATGCGATGAGTTAGGTATATTGCTGTGCGGGTCGCTAAAAAGGTCATCACCAGAGGTGAGCTCCTGCCGTGTCAGTTGTTGTGCCTGCCCATATTCGAGTTTTACAAGTTCAGTACTGTATGAAACCGTTGATTACATCCGGACCACGAATTTGAGTTGAGATGGCGTCTATTTGATTGGCAAAAGCACAAGCATTACTCGCGGGTTTTACCATATTCGTTCAACCAGGCGAAAAACACGATAGTTCGTGTTCGGCTTTTCAACAATGAAAATGGTTCGTCCGCCCCTGTCATTTGCAGGTCGGTGATTCGTTGGGCTCAAACTTGCGGCAACAGTTCACGCTCTGCTAGCACAATGCCCCACCAATCAGAACTGTTAGAGAATCACCACTCAGCATCTGGACCTGCTCGGGATCTATCACCACAATTCTCGACAGCACGAAGTTAGGCAATGGCGTCCTGAAGGATTTGAGAACACGAGGACAGCAATTCTACTGTAGTTCGTCTTGTTTGTCGTGTTTCAGGGGCATAAGGATTTGCCAGGGTGAAAGTCAACTGTGCAGAAAAGATTCTGTCAATTTTTCTCCATCCTGTGATCCCCTGCAATGGAGGAGCTACATAACAACATCGAATCGACAACGAAATTTTCCACCTCTGTCTGCCATGAACTTGACAGTATGTGATTAGGTATTATCTACACGTCTATTAAATCTGTCACGTATTGTCAACGAAATGGTAGGAAAATGTTGCAATGGCCAGCCAGTACGGCATTGTTTTGATGAAGAGTAAGTCTCGAAAGAATGTCACAACTGAGGTGGCCAGATGTCCTTTCCAAGATCTCTTACAGCTGCATATGACTTCTCTGGCCAATGCGGCGGCGCTGTCAACACGATTCAACAACACTTCATGCAGCTGTCAAAGACCAAATCCTATCAAACGACGACGTCTATCACAAGAGGAAAAGCTTCTGGAAAGTCCTTCAAATTCAACAGTGGATCCGGGTGAGGGAATATCAATACACGTTTCGACTGACGAGGTCTGGATTCACTCAGAACATTGGAAGCGGTGGGGAGTCATGGCTGTGGTGGTAGAAACTCCAACTACACCCAATGTCTCCTAGCAGGCATCCAAACACGGCTCGTACCTGGCTGGTCAGTAAGAGGGAGAATCGTCATCTTGCTCTAAATACATCAATGCAGTTGTCGTTATTGGTACGTGTATCAAAATCGAACAGCCAGTGAGATACCTCAAATGGCTAAGAAATTCACTTCCGAGCTCTGCAGTTGACCAAGATTACCACTTGTAGGAAGTAGAATTGCCATTATTAGGTAAATACAATGGTCAACTGGCGGTGAATGAATGTTGAAAGTGAAGCAACCCTATATTTTTCTGTGCGTTGCTAACGAAGGAAATCGTGCTTTTATTTGACAACGTGGCAGGCTCAAGACGTATCGATGCCCGAGATATGCACGAGGCTGAGAAACCTTGGCAAGGCTATCGGTGGTCCGATGACGTTATTTATCTAACGCTCCTGCTAGTCACTGTGATGAGAGTGTTGCATGTTCGAAAAATGTTCACCACGGCTTCAATACTTCGATCACTCTTCATGCTACTCTACACCCTTCTGTAGGGCTTGTCGAGCTAAGTGGTGTGATTCACGCTGTTCTTGTGTCAACGGGTGCCTCCTTGAAAGATGGCTCCTGGCTCATTGAGCTCAGTACTCGATCCAGCCAACTTCCCTCAAGTTCTACAAACTGCAGATGCGACCGCTCACGTTGAGCTACGTTATGATGCCCTTGATCTCAGCTTCGCCTCAAAATTCATTCGCTCTCCTACTGCTGGTGCAAATGTGCTATTCTTAGGGACTACACGCAATAACTTTGATAATAGGCCGGTCTCGCATCTTGCTTATCAAGCATACCCTAAGTTAGCATTGAATACTTTGCTCAAGATCGCTTCCGACGTTCGCTCCAAACACAACCTCGAAAAAGTCATTATCGTACACAGGCTAGGAGAGGTACCTATTGAGGAAGAAAGCATTATCGTCGGGATCAGCAGTGGACATAGAGGTGAAGGGTGGAAGGGAGCTGAAGAGATGCTTGAGAAAGTCAAAGAGAGGGCCGAAATTTGGAAACAAGAATGGTTCTCAGACGAGCAGAACCAGGCTGCCCAACCCGCAGCAATCTGGAAAGCCAACAAGGACACAGATCAGCATGGACGGTCAGTTCACAGCGAATGAGCACAAATGCATGAAGAGGCTTATACCTTGAAACCCTACTTGGCTCCTGATACATCGTTCGCCAGATCACTTACTGCAGTCTGCATCATTCATCACCAGCCATTGGAGGTACTGAGATCAAAAACCACAATACGGGGAGAAACTGCATAGTCCGAGCGACCACTCAATGGAGAAATGGATGCTTGAGTCAGTTTCACAAAGCTTGGTTGTTGACAAGCCATGTTACTAGCACTCAATACGACAGTGATGAATGCCATCGAACATCCCCAGCTACGCATTCCACGAGAATGGAGCGATGGTCGTAGGACTTGGTGCACGTATTTTGGAACTACAAGTGGTCGAATCATATCCATCATTGGCTGAATACGAGTACTAGTCACATATACCGCAACACAACAATATGTGACAAATCGGGCCCAGTTTGACAACACAACGGTTCTGCGATCCTGCTCTACAAGTAGAGCTACACCTTTGTCCACAAAAGGCAACCGCTTCAGAAGAACTCTGCCATGCACAGCACACCAATCCGTTTGCGAGCTCGCGCTTTTGATTACTTGTAGCGTTTGTTCCAATCGGGCAAAGCTACTGGATCATATGCGCGATTGGCACACAAGCTCGAAAGGCAATTGTTTGGCAATAGATCGACAGTACGGACTACCACGCACACGATTCAAGGCTCGATGAAGTTAGGCTGTTCAGGTCTCGCATAATTGGTCGCTAAGTGCACACTAAGCAAAACAAAAGGTTATTGCGCCGAGGATGTGTCATGCTTGTACTGACGAAACTAGTGGGTTGATGAGCAACTCGAAGAGGACCAATCGGTGCCTGGGTGGTAGCTATGGATCTTGGCATAGCACTTGTATTCATCTGCAATCACTATGTTTAGTAATGAGGTCTTATTGTTATTGTTGTTTACCCACAAGCAAAGAAACCATGGAGAATCACCTGAGACACAAAAATACGGATCATTCCATTGTTCAGCACGGCCAACGGCGGATCAGTCGCCGAACGAGGCTCGATTCGAGCATGTGACGAGTTGGAATGTCGCACGAACTGGAAAGGTGCACGTGTCAAATATGCAAAGATAGGTCGCAAAGATCCACTGTGCTCGTTTATGTCAGACTCGGAACCTCGGTCAGCAAGCCTCAAAATTCAGCTGGTGCTCAAAAGTGATTATGATCGTGTGCGTTTTGTGTTTGTACTCTTGAACGGCGGTTTCAACGGCGGGGTAGTGAGGGAGTAGAGTATCTGCTCGGCATCGATAGCTAGGTGTTTGTAACGATCAGCTGGAGTAACAAACCCTCGCATTTTTTGGTCAAGTGATAAAAATATGGTTCAGCTATCCGGTAGCAGTTCACGCCATAACAACCTCAAGCGGGTTGCCAAGCTGATGCCAGAAGTTATCTGCAGAAGGTAACTATTACTGCCCGAGAAGCTCATGGACAAGGTTATCTCGCCGACAGTACAAGCATAATTGTGGGGGACGTACAATCTAGCACACGTCAACAAAAGATCGATATTAGCAGCCGGGAGCATTCGCTTCAACCACGTTATTGTGCCCAATCCGTCACCATGTTTATCGAGTACCATACTAGCACCATGTACTATTGCGCCAGTGGCTTCGATGTCCGGTTGTGGTCAGCCAGTCACTGTCAGGGCAAGCTCTGGAGCTAGAACACCATGCTTGACATGCGATAGCCCAACCACCCGATCTGTGCCTTTTCAGTGCTCAGTTCTTTCCATCGCACTGGCAATTCTGACAGTCTCGTCCTTTTTCCGACGCCAATAATACTCTATAGATTCTATGATGCTTCAATTGCGTGTCAAAAGTCCGGAGAATACGAGCCTGCAATGACTTTGACATCCACGATTTCAACACTGCGGAGAGCTTGGAGACTTTGCGATCAGCTCGAAAAAGCTTGATATCTGCATCTACCAGCTGAGAATCGATCCGGTTGTGGTAAAGCTTTGACTGTCTGCATTACTAGCTCCCTTAGCTATGATGCTTGAAAAGGACGTCATGGTGTCACTACTTGTGTGTTAGCATCATCATTAGCATCGACACGTTGGTACGGTTTCATTAGGAATTAGGTTCGCGACGAAAGCCTAGTCCGTCTGGAATATTCTTCTTTTACAAACAAGAGGGTGTGGTGTGAGTGATTCAGAAAAGTTTCAGGTCTCCAAGCAGTCGCGGCTTTACTTTGCACAAGGTACATGGGCCATGCTATGCTTGCTTCAATTCTAATCAATTTGCGCCACACGGTTGACTTGAATAACCAGAAGAGCAATTGAACTAATTTTCTGGCGGTTCACTAACAACTTGGCAGTGATGACGGCTGGTGAAGAATACACCGTTTCAATTGGTAGTAGAGTCCGCTAGATGTCCGTGACCGGTATGGACAGCTGTAACGGTACCTCAACCCTGGTTGCGATCAACGGACAAACGGCGCCAGGCGCAGTTCGGGCTTTATTGGACTTGGCAGGGCCACAAATTGGATTTGGTCGGACAATAAAGATAAGCTCCAACTAGGCCAAGCTACGGGTCCGAAATTAGAAGCATATGATTGTAGGCGGCCTCAGATGCCCAGGCTTAGCCGTATTTGGTCATTGATGAGACGCGCACCCCTGGTTTTATTGTGTGTTCATCAAAGCTTTCCATAACGAGATTCATTTGATTGTTGTCGTGATGTTTTCAGCTTGTGTGGCGAGTATTGTACAACGAAGTGTTTGTGCTTCGTGATCAGCGTTGTCGTCGCCCACATCCAGATCCCAACGGTTCGCCATCAGCAACAATGGCCTGCTCTGTAACAAACTAGATTGCTTGTAATCTCTTTCCGCCCTTATGTTGGTGCCTTGTTTTCAGGAGGCCTTAAGACTATGCCAATTCGACCTAGGCTCGCTTGAACAGCCGTTATGCACGCCACTGGCCATACATGCTTACTGTCCCGTTTTCGCGTGCTAAAACCATGGTACTCCATTCTCTGCATATCTCATCTTTTTCTAGCTTTTAGGGAACTCTGCCACTTCCTTCGCTTTCCCCAAGACCCTCTTTAGTCGTATTCCCGCTAATTTGCACAACCTCCTACTGGCTGAATAGTCCTACCCGTTTCTCCACTCCCAAATTAACTCGAGCCATGAATTAGGGAGCCTCTTCCCTCAGGATCTGCCTGTAACATAGCCCCGGCTGACTGACCACTCGTCATCCACTATCACTTCTCTCAATTTCGCCCATCTATCTCTTCCACCTAGCCCGTCCTTACTTCGTCTTCCTTTTGGTCCCTGACCTTTTCACGCTTGTCTTGTCTTCCCGATCGTCCTTTATCCTCTATCTGCGTAATATCCTTACCAACCACGACGCTCGCTCCGTTCTAGCATTTTCATACTTGATCACGTTCGTTCATACGTCCACACGATTCATCTTCAAAAACGCACCTTCCATAGCTAATAAGCTCGGCGCCTTCTACATCATCGACTAGCTGATCCTTACAACTATAACTCTCCCATAATATTGACAAACGCATTTCAGACGACAGGACAAGTGAACAACGTCGCCTCCGCAAGCATGGAGGAGGACGCAAACAACAATGGTGGTTTGAGACCAATCTCATCACCGAACATGGCCTCGCGCTTTCCGTCCTTACGCAGATTGAACTCGTCAGAGCCTTACCGACACCGATCACTGCCTGCCGATCCTTCACCTGGCTCAGATGGTGGCAGCGATTCAACCTTTGCAGTTCTATATGATGATGGCCCAGATTACCACGTGGGCCATTACGATGAGTCGAGATCCGCAGCTGGAGGACAACGACCCGACTCGCAGACCTCCTTCGCTCCCTCATTCCGCACTCGAGACAGTCGAATATTCTCTGACGAACACGAAATTGGTCGACACCCTGATCTTTTGGCGAATCAACGGTTGCTTGCTGAGGGCTACATGAATCATGATGCATACACGGATCAGCCCATGACACCTCAATTCCAACCTCAATTTGATACATATTCACAAGAGACGCTTTCAAATAATCCATATCATAATCGTTATCCCAGTGAGAAGCTGGCACTACAGATGCCGGAGCCCGAACGGCCGATAAGTAGTCATTCACATCAGAGTTGGTGTACATGTGATGATGAACATGGCCATATCCATGAACCAAGAAGACCAGACTTCGATGTGGAAGCCCAGAAGGAACCCGCAACTCCCACACCGTTTTTACAAGATGAGAAGAAGCAGAACCCTAATGCAATTGCGCCAGGTCCAGGCGGACCAGGAGGAAAAGGGCCAGGGGGTCCGGGAGGTCCAGGTGGTCCACCAGGAGGGCCTCCAGGATTACCGCCGTTCCCGCCTGGCTTCCCTGAAGAACTCAAGGTTAGTTGCCTTACGCAGTCGTTGACAATCCAGCTAATAACTCGCAGGTACAATTCGATGGACCAAATGATCCACTTAACCCGAAGAATTGGCCAGGCAAGAAGAAGTGGGCAGCAACTGCCTGCATTGCGTCTTTTTGTTTTCTGTCGCCTTTGGCATCTTCCATGATTGCACCCTGCCTCGATCAAATCATGAGAGATTTAAACATCACAATTCAGCTCGAAGCTCAAATCACACTTTCAATTTTCGTCTTGGCTTATGCCATCGGTCCCATGGTCCTTGGTCCCCTATCTGAGCTGTACGGCCGAGTATGGGTATCTCAGATCGCCAACATATTCTTTTTAATTTTCAACACGGCTTGCGGTTTCTCTCAATCTAAGTCGCAATTGATGGCTTTCAGATTTTTGGCTGGTATTGGAGGCTCTGCTCCGCTTGCTATCGGTGGTGGTGTCCTCGGTGACATCTTTAAACCAGAAGAAAGAGGAAAGGCTATGGGTCTCTATGCTATGGGTCCTCTGCTTGGTCCCGCCATTGGTCCTCTCGTCGGTGGTTTCGTTGCTGAATATTCTACATGGCGATGGATGTTCTACGCTACTTCCATTGTTAATCTCATCATCCTGATCGTCGGCTTCATTTACTTCAAGGAGACATATGCACCTTACCTTCTTCACTTGAAGGCGAAGCGAATCAGAAAGGAGACAGGCAACGACAAATATCGTGCACCCGGTGAAGAAGACCTTCATATGCCTGTTTGGAGGAAAGTCGCTAGTACTTCGGCTCGCGCTTTCAAGATGCTTTTCACTCAGCCGATTGTGCAAGTGATGGCTCTCTACATGGGTTTCTCCTATGGTATTCTCTACCTCATGCTATCAACATATCCTATGCTCTGGTCTGAACAATACGGTCAATCTCCTGGCAGGGCTGGTTTGAATTACATTTCTCTTGGTCTCGGTTTCTTCTTCGGTGCTCCCTTCTGCGGCAAGCTCAACGACGTCATTTACAAGAAGCTGAAAGCCAAGACGAAGGATGGCAAAGGTCAACCAGAATTTCGAATGCCACTGGTTATTGTTGTTTCAACATTTGTCCCGATCGGTTTGTTGATCTACGGCTGGTCTGCTCAGGTACATACCCACTGGATCGTGCCGAACATCGGAGCCTTCTTCTTCGCTATCGGTACCATTGCCTGTTTCCAATGTGTCACGACATATCTCGTTGACACATTCATGCGATTTGCTGTATCCGCAGTCGCCGCCGTTACTGTTCTGAGATCTCTGATGGGTTTTGGATTCCCAATTTTTGCACCGGCCATGTATAAAGCTCTCGGTTACGGCTGGGGAAATACAGTGCTCGCGATAGCGGCTGTATGTATTGGCCTGCCAACTCCCTGTCTTCTCTGGTTGTACGGATCGAAGCTCCGAAGTCGTTCATCTTTTGCCGTTATGGCCAAGGCAATGGGACCACCCGGAGGGAAGCCAGGTGGACCTGGAGGACCTGGAGGACCTCCGAATATGAAGCCAGGTGAAAATCCGAAAATGAAGTCAGGGCCAGCAAACGCAGCTCCGAGGGGCCCACCAACGCAGTGATGAATATGAGCGGTAATATATCTGTTTACTATGTTTGTAATTTCATAAGAAGTCATACTCAGGCACATCTCTTTGCCATAATCGTGTCATGAAGCGGTGGCGTGGTCTTTTAATGATAAACGGAGGAGTAATCAGCCTGGATAGGCTCTCAGACGGTTTGGTAACATACAGCAAAGATGTGCTGAAAATGAACATGAATAAAATAAATCTCTTCATCTGTCTATCAATTATAGCACTGTATCTTCCGATTAGTAGCTAGTCCTCACTTCAAAAATACCACGTGTCATCAGCCATAACGAACTTGAATATTGAGGCTCGTACTACGGAGGGCAAGGCCGGAAAAGCGGTGGTGCAGTGTCAACGAGTAACCATGGGGAAGGATGATACTGAATATATCTCAAACTTTGGTTGTCTTCCTTCCAGATTGAGTGTCTGTGATGTTTACAGTTGATAACATAGTATTTCAAGTGTGGGTTGTGAATCGTGTCAGAGCAAATTGAATAAACATGTCATTCTGAAATTATTTTTTGTGTTGGCTGCTTGTCCATGCTAGTAAGCGGGGGGTGAGGCTATTTGAACTGCGGCCTTAAATTGGGTAGAGCCTTGAGTTGTTTGATGTCTATGACCTCAAAGTCCCGTATGTGTTTCGTGGAGTTCAGTTTACAAGTGTGCGTGCGGAATGTCCAGAGAAGTACAATCTATCTAAAGAGGTAGTGGGCGAATGAACATCTCGAGTCCCCTCTGCCCCACCTCTCTGCCCAAAGAAGCCGATGTTCTGCCGGTCGAGGTACACATCGACTACTTTCGATACTGTACTTACATCCGTTCATGCTAGATACACATGCCATAATAGTTCAATTAAGCACCCTGCTACCTTCATTTCATGTTCATCCCCCAATTACACACCTCTTGAGATCATGTAACTTGTGACGCGGCACTAACCACGAACACAATACCTTATCAAATAGAGATCGAATTGAGATCCAACTGAGTTCCAACTAAAACACTCTACAACTTGTTCTTCCCATGCACTACAACAAACCATGACAGAATCCTACACAGACGAGCTACAAGTAGCAATAACAGCAGTCCATTTGGCGTCTGTACTTACCAAATCTCACCTCCTCTCACATCTCGAAGGCCGATCCACAGCATCAGATACCGCCAGCGGCACAAAAGCAGTACCCGAGTCGACCAAATCTGATGCAAGTGAAGTGACGGTCGCAGACTTTGCGTCCCAAGCTGTGCTCATCCACGCCATACATAGTGTGTACCCGGACGATGCGTTCATTGCTGAGGAGGGGGTAGAGATGTTGAAGGAGGATGAGGCGTTGTGCGGGCGGGTGTGGGATCTGGTACTTGCTGCTGGGCGGGTAGCTGCGCTATCTGCGTTACATGGGAATGGCAAGGGCGATGATTTTGCGAGGCGGCGCGCAATTTAGTCCGAGGCTACCGGCGAGCAAGGAGGAGATGCTTGCCGCTATTGATCTGGGTTCGATGGGAGGGTTGCCAGAGTCAGAGGGCAAGTCTGGACGGACGTGGGTGTTGGATCCGATCGATGGGACAAAAACGTACATCAAAGCGCAACAGTATGCTGTATGTCTATGTTTGGTGGACCGAGGTATACAACAAGTTGCTGTGCTTGGATGTCCGAATCTGAGGGCCGACCTGGACAGTAGCTCAGGAAGAGTGCAGGTAGAAGAGAGTCTTGTCGATCTACGACCAGAAGGCGGCCTGGTAGTCAGTGCTGTCCGCGGGCAAGGCACATATATCTCTGACGTGGCTGCTGCGAACGACCGAATACCGCTCGCGACATGGTTATCATCGCATCAAGCATTGGCAAAGACAGCAGCTTCTACAACCAGCACCAACAACCTTCAACAACTCCAGCTACAGTTCACCGATTCACGCGCTTCACCACATATTTCACCAGCCCTCCACGACAGAATCTTCTCCTCATTCGGTGCATCCAGAGCACATGACCTCTGGTCCATGCAGATGAAATACATCGTGCTCACCCTCCGCGCTGCGTCAACAGACACCATGATCCGAGTACCACCAGACCCATCCTACCATGCATCTGTTTGGGATCATGCTGGTGGACAACTACTGCTGACAGAAAGTGGGGGCGTGCTTACAGACGCGCATGGGCAGGAGTTTGTGCTCGATGGACGGACACGAAAATTAGTGGACAACTGGGGTGTTTGTGCTGCCAGAGGTGGTCATTTTGAGGGAGGCCTGACAAGTAAGCAGGTGCACGACAGGGTGCTTGAGCGAGTGAAGCAGGAAGTACAGAGTCGAACTGATGCTGAAGCGACGTGATGGAAGACTTCTGGCTATGATTTTGCAAAACACCACGATACCCAAAAATGCATTGAAAGAGTGTAGCAACATATGGTGTGCTGTTGATCAGGCTCTCCTCCGTTGCAAACAGACCAGCAGCGGCATTCAACTCCACTCACTCTTCTCTACTATTATTGGTAGATTGTTAGGTCTGAAGAACCGATTCGATAACAAAGACTGCTCTAGATGAATCGAGAGTCAGGCATCCCAATAATTTGTAGACCACGAAGAGCAGTCAAACACAGTGCCAACACTGTATATCCTCTACCATAACGCTGTTACTACATGTAGTGTTTGTAACAGAAATCGCCCCCATGTGCGGCTCTCAGCATTAAAGAAGCCGTATCTTTTGTCACTTCGAGATTGCGGCGTTTCCACTTTTGGGGTCCAAGCTGCGCATTCCGTTTCACTAATTCCATCATCTCCTGGGTCCTTGCATAGCTCCTTGCATCTCCCGATTGGAGCTGTCTCGCTTGGAATACGAGTGACCGGGTTTCATCGGAAAGCCTTCAAAAGCCTGCGAGCCGTGCCGTATTCGGCGGACTCGAGCAAGCGATCTCCGCGTTGTTGCCAAGATTGTCATCGATCCTCACCTGATATCTTTCACAGTGCGATCAGCAGAGACCACGATGCGGTCAGTGTATCCGCAAATCCGCAACATGTACATTCAGGGATTTACTTGTCCTTACCTTTCGAGACGAAATTGATGTCGTGGCTCGAAAGGCTAGGACAAGCCAACCCGGCGATAACGATGACCAGGTTCAGACCGTCGATTGCAGTGCACCTCCGGTTTCTCCACGAACATATTTCGAACAGATCGGTGTTGACACACTACAAGACGTTGCCAAGGTCTTTTTCCTTTCCAACTGGGCGCAAGGCATCCATCAACAATATGTCCCACCGTTGTATCGAAGAAAAGATCGTTCTGTAGCACTAAGGACGAGTATTGAAGCTGTGGGATTCGCCGCACTGAGTTTGAATCGACGTGAAGCCAGATTGATGATAGCTGCGAGGCAGAGTCATGCCGTTGCACTCAAGGAGATCCAGCACGCAATTGGAACGTGGGAGACGGTAAGAAGAGCTGATACTTTAGCTGCTATAATGCTCCTGACATTGTTTGCTGGCATTACCTCCGAACCGGATGCAGCTCGAATTAACTGGACAAGTCATATCAAAGGCGCTTTGGCTATTCTCAATTCTTATGAATCGACTGAGGACAACGATCCGGTGGTGAATATTCTCTCAAATCATGTCACAAGTTGTGTTCTTGTTGATTGTCTGCAGAGTGCGGTTGCACCACCGAAAAGATTCCTGGAAATCAAGTTCGAACCAAGAATAACAGTGTCTTTCCAGGAGAAGTCGGAGCATGTATTAGAGATTTTAGCAGATCTTAGGCAGAGGCCAATCACTATCGACACGGCTGCGACAATTTTCGCCGACCTCGATATGGTAGACTCCAAACTCGACGAGTCACTCCGAATTCTTCCTCTTAAACATCCAAGAACAATAGTACCAGAATCCCAGTGTGCCGATGAACCACCTCTTCATATTTGTCCTTCGCATAATTCAGCTCGTGTTTGGAACACCATCCGCCTTACCAAGTTATCGGCGTACGAGTTGAGATATGAAAAGGTGAAGGTATTCCGTGATTTAGAAGCGAACTCCGATGCCACCTTCGACATCGACTATGATCAGCAACTGGAATACGCGTCAACATCAGCCACTGCAATGATCCGTGATATTTGTGCCAGCGTATCTAAACGACTGCGTTTGATGGGGGGTGTGAAACATCCTGATTTGATTGCTTACTCTCATTCTTTACTACGGCCTCTGTCGGCCGCTCGTGCTTCGCCACATGCACCCCAGGACCTCCAAACGTTTCTGCATCGCCAGTTGCAAGTACTGTGGAACGTTACAAAATTCCCTATTATCGGTTATCGTCAAGAGGAAATTGACGACGCTGTAAAGCCACACATCTGGACTCATGGTTTCTTCATGTCCTGAACAAGTACTGTTCGAGCGTTGTCTGTGGAATGCTCTTATTCGAACTTGGTTTTGAAAGGGACAATGAGCTGCCTAACAGTGGTGTGGCTAAATCTTGTCCTTTGCAGCTGAAAGTGTCAGACGATGCAAGTGAGCAGGTCAACGAATCACCTACGTACTAAGGCAAGAGCAACCGCTTGTTACTGCCAGCAAGATGCCACCGCCTTGTATGAGATGTGAAAATGTATCTCCGCCTCACATCTCCCATCACCTATGCATCACATCACCACACAAATCGAGGTTACTCACAAGCTACCCAGTCTATTCAACATTGTGTAGCTGCTATTGAGGTTTATCAATATTGAACACCACTCGCCGCCCTCTCTCCATGTCATGGGCAACTTCAACTCCAAGCTTTCAACGCATGAGATCCTCGAATCCGATCCTTGGCCGTTAAATCCGCAACTCTGTGTGCAAACATACGATCTGATCGATAGCCCCAAAATCAGGCATTCAGAATTAGTCGATCTCACTTCTGCCCAACCAAAAGTCTTGTACATTGTTGATCGGAAGGTAGAATGTGGACTACAACTCTTGTTCAAGCATAGGCTGCGATCGAACTTCGAAATCTCTGACTACGAAAAGGTTTCCTTCGCAACTGGTATGATCTCAAGTTGGAACATGAAGCCAACAATGGAAATACACAACCTGACTATAAAACCTCTGGCAACGGTTGCAGGAGTTGAACGGTCGTCTGATTACATTTATTTGTCTCAAATACTTGGTGTCACCTTGGTTTGGAAGATTCATCCCAATCCCAAAACAGGCATCTTCACCTACACATGTTTCAACGAAATGGATGTGCCCATTGCCAAGTACATCGGAGTGTACGGTGCAATACAGGACAAGATTACAATTGATGCTGCCATTGCCGAAGATCAGAAGGCAATGGATGAATTTGTGGTGGTCGCGATAACCTTGGCAGTACGTGAAAAGGCCAGAGAACATGATGCTTCTGCTGCTGCTGCTGCCGCTGGCGAGGTATGAACCAACGCACAACCCTGAAGCTGTTCGAAGCTGGTCGAAAGATCCTGCGCTCAAAAATAGCGATCAATGACCATGCTAGCATCTTGCATTCAAATTCCTTGATGATCCACCTTGCCTCATCCTTTTCATCCTTCGTTCGTTTTACAACCTCAACTGCAGACATCGTACTAACAATCCTTGAAGCTACAAACACTCAACAGAAGCCTGACCTTGAACTTTAAACCTCAGAGAGCCCAAA
>Ga0181459_100016_pt1 | contig 25611 bp, 19 predicted proteins | sample InSIn2SAF170_FD_119060 | JGI IMG/M metagenome (GOLD analysis project Ga0181459, IMG submission 119060) | Clean room microbial communities from NASA Spacecraft Assembly Facility at Jet Propulsion Laboratory, Pasadena, California, USA -... ...
AATGATTCAGGATCTGCACTAGCGAAACCTTCCAACGCAGCTTTTGGGTTACTGACGCTGACTAACTGAGAAAGTGCTCGGTCCATATCTTGCTCTGCCGGATATGCTGTCGATTGCACTAAACAGTAACTGTTGAGTAGATCAATCACCTGACGCACCTTACTTTCCGATCGGCTCCTAGCGTAGCACATCAGTGCAATACCATAGTCAGTAGTGGTATTCACCAGGTGATCACCAAATTGTTCAGATACATGACGAGATTCTTCAGTAAATCCTAGCTCTCCACATAACGCGCTGAGTCGTGATGCTCGTTGCGCCGTGGTTACCGTGAGTTCGTCAAGAAAATGTGCTACAAGCCTCTTTGCAAGCTCTTTATCGTCACATCGACTAGCGACAGAAATGGCAATTTCCCAACCTTCAATGACCGAGTTGTCTGAAATTTGCAACTCTGAGGTTTTGAAAAGCTCCTCGGCATAATATTCGAGTGCTTCGTCCTTGGAAATAGGCGCTTTGCTGGCTCCCATTGTCAAAACCATCAAATCGTCAGCATCAAAGCCCTGAGGTACAGCGGCCGAAGTCAACCACCCTGACCAGGAGCCTATTTCCGCAACAGCAGAGGCGATACACAATGAGTAAGTCTGAATCATTGATAGAGCTGTTAGCATATCCCCCTGTAGTGCGGCAGCGATACCGAGCTCAATTCGAGATGTTGGATTCAATTGAAGAGAATCTTTGGAGGAAGGATCTGTGATAGCTAAGAATGATTCTTTGAGGCGGTTGAGATATGATCGATCACCAAGACTGTCATCGTGGTTAGGATAGTTTGCTCGACTGACATCGAAGCTCCATTGTTGAACCTTGTTTTCTGGTTCACCATTCCGCCACACTGTGAGAAGAATAGCTGCTTCCAGCCAATCGTTCGAGATTGTTACAATGTCCTTGGTAACACCTAGCAGGATTCCGTAGATCGTCTGTAGGCGGGCATATATTTCGTAGGGTAGTCCTTTTCTTGATGGGTGCATGACCGCGAAGTTATCTTCTGCTTCTGCCTCTAGTAGTTCATCATCTTCATAGGGGTCGATCTCCTCACCCAACTCAGCGAGCGCTTGCTCAACCTCTGTTCGATATGCGACCCAATCAGGTCCATTCATGTCGAAATCAGTAGTCTGAACAATTGGACCAACATTCAAGACCTGTCTTAACTGCAGAACGGCCTTCTGAATTGCTTGGAGTTGAACACCGGAATAATTGGCATCCTCGAGTCGTATACCAGTATCTCTCTTCGCATGACTGAAATCTGCTTCTCCAAGCAGTTCCATTGCCTCGTCGTGCTTAGCTCTTGCTACAAGACCTTCGATAACGTCCCAGAAGAATTCATCAGAGATTACATTGGGCTGCGCAGCCTGGACACGATTGTAGGAGTACTGCAGAGTACCGTGATAATCGTTCAACCAATTAAGCAGAACTTCTGGCAGATAGATAGCAAATTCATTGTCGCCCTCTTGCATCAATCTTTTGCTGTTGTATAGCCTCAAGATAAGAATCGCAACAAACCGTGCGTTTTCAAAAGCTGTTGCACCATGACCCGGACCGATACCAAGTTCTTCCTCTTTTCTCCTCCGCCGCGAGGTGGTAGAACCTTCCCATAGCCGTTCGAGTTGCTTGGCTGAGGAAATTAGTCTAGCCTCGAATATATTGTCATCCACGTCTTGGTTGTCTTCTTGCAAGGAGCGTAAGAACTGTTCAGTGTGTACAATCATTGTGTCGGGATCGTTCTCTAGGGTAGCTGGAGGATACCTCCGTGTTAGGTCTCGTGCAAGGTCTGGAACATAGGATTCGTTTCCTTTGCTGGGAAGAGCGGAATATTGAGGATCTCGAATAGAGATTCGCTGGGTGGACTGAGCCAATTTTTGTTGTGGCTGGTTGATTGTGCTGAACTTCATCAATGACGGCGTAGCTCCAGCTGCTATGTTGTTGAAGCCGAAATCCTGGCTCTGCTGGGTATATTCTTCGTCTTCCTCCATATCTTCGTCATACGAGTCAGTCGACAGTCCGAAGGTGTTGCCATGTCGCGCCGAATCTATGTTGTTGCCAGCGGCCAGATCGTTGGAAGGAATGTCTCTCGCATTTTGAGCATATCGCAACTTGCTCACACCAGTGCCCAATTGTGAGCTGCCAAAAACTTTCGAAGGAGGAGGTACTAAAGGTGTTGTGCTTGCCAGCTCTGGAGTCTCGTTGTTGTAGAAATTACGAGTCTTCGCTTTGACTATTGGTGTAGATGCTGTACTCGACGAGTAATCGGCAGTGAAGAAGTTAGCCATGATTTCTGGAGTACCATAGGACGTCTGCGTGTCATGTAGAAGAATGCAAGACTGTCGCGGAAGAGGTGCGCATATTGTGAGGCTGCGAAGGAATATTTAGACGATCTCGATATTATTTGGTTGCGAATTGTCGCATGTAAAGTGACCTTCACTCTCCAATAAACACTGACGACGCGGAAAACGCGACTTCGTTCTAGGTTACCGCATTTGGCAACGCGAAGCCACAGTGTTTGCGCCACATCAACTCTGCCACATCTCGGCACCACATTAAATCAGCGTTCAACTTGACGTCCTTCATCCAATGCCCAACAACCCATCACCATGTAGCAATATGCACTCCATCCAGATGTTTGGTCCTCGATGATTCTTCACATTGACAACGTGTATTTGCCAGTGTAAGAAGTTCAAAGATGGCCGACTCCCGCGCTGAAGCTAAAACAAAACGTTCATCACTTGAAGCCTCGGCTCTTACTCTCTGCTCAAATTGATGATATAGCTTGGAGGTAATCTCTTTCTACGCAAGATCCCCTTGTTGCCTCGTCTTAAAACATCAATACCATCACTTTGCTAGCCTACAGCTCTGTAGTTTAACAATAGTCAAACTTCCCGGGAGCCCCCCAAACTGCTTTGAAGCCACGATCAGATAGATACTTTCTTTATCGATCACTCGACGTCATACTCCTATCCGCTTCGAAGTCCTCTTCATCCACGGATACGTATACTCCAGATCCAAGTGTCTGAGAGTCCCCTAAAACACACCGTATCATAACACCAGGCTTAGTAGGAACCAGGTCTAACTCCAAATCATTCCCCCACAAAACAGTAAATCGCACCTCTTCAACCATGCCATCCACAAACTACAAATTCCAAGGCTGGCTCGGCCTCAACAAAGATGCCATAAACGGCAAAATGGTCTGGCAGGACTATGAGCCCAAGAAATTCGCCGAAAACGATGTCGACATCAAAATCACTCACTGCGGTGTCTGTGGTTCTGATATGCATACCTTAAGATCCGGATGGAAAAAGGCCAACTACCCCGTCTGCGTCGGCCATGAGATCGTCGGCCACGCCGTCCGAGTTGGTTCCCAAGTCAAAGGCATCAAAGTTGGTGACCGTGTCGGCGTTGGCGCACAATCCGGAGCATGCATGAATCAAAAAGGCGACTGTGAGCAATGTGCCATGGGACTGGAACAGCACTGCCAAATAGCTAGCACAAGCACATACGACAGCAAATATCCGACGGGCGAAAAGTCCTACGGCGGGTAAGCCCTTCCCTCACCATCCCGGCGCGTCCCCATCCCATCCCATCCCCTCCCATGCTATTCAATCCCTTCCCGTCTTAGCCAAACCTCCAACTCACAACCCACCCCAGGTACGCCGACTACTGGCGCGGTCCCTCAACCCACGTAATCCCGATCCCCGCCTCCCTTCCCTCCGACACCGCAGCCCCTATGCTTTGTGGAGGGATAACTTCGTTTAGCCCCCTCCGACAGCACGGCGCCGGCCCCACAAAATCAGTAGGCATAATCGGCGTCGGCGGGCTCGGGCACTTCGGCATCCTCTCCGCCGCTGCCCTGGGTTGCAAATCCATAGTCGCCATCAGCCGCACCTCCTCCAAAAAGTCCGACGCCCTAGCCATGGGCGCAACACACTTCATCGCCACAGACGAAGATCCCAAATGGACCAGCAAAAACCGTAACAGCATCGACATCCTCATCTGCACCGTCTCGTCCCCTCAAATGCCGCTTCAGAAATACCTCAGCCTCCTGCGGTTCGACGGCGTATTCGTCCAGGTCGGCGCGCCTGAAGAAGCGCTTCCGGGTTTCAGCGCGTTCTCGCTCATAGGCAAGCGCATTAAGCTCACTGGCAGCTCGACTGGGAGTCCGCAGGAAATCAAGGATATGCTGCAGTTCTTCGCGGACAAGGGTGTGAGGAGCTGGAATGTTAATAGGCCTATGAAGGAGGCGAACCAGGTCTGTATTGATTTCGAAAAGGGGTTGCCAAGGTATAGGTATGTGTTGGTTAATGAGAAGCATGCGAATGAGGTGGCGAAGTTGTGAAACGTCTCTGTTGTTTGTTTGTCCTTGCTCTCGAATGGGTAGGCTCTCTGGACGTATACAGTACTGTGCCCTCCAACTCTTAACGTTAAATTGAGCGGTGGTTGGGACTGCGTTTTGTAGTGCTTGCTCGGCTTTGGCACGAATAAACACCGGTTTAGCATCAGATAGTAGCTTGAATCAGTTTATAGTACCGAGACAACAGTTGCCGTTTATTGGTCAATATAAAGCGAAAGTAGTATACAGTTCGTGTCGAACTTTAATATCAAGAGCTAGAAGGTACTATATAAACTACCTAAGTATATACCCGCAAAGAATGGAGAAAACTTGCTTGACCGCTTAGCTCTTTCTACTTTATCTTTAGCGATGATCCCATTTTTATCTATGAGAACGAATCCTCACTACGATCGATGTTTACTTGATACGACAGGAGCTTCGACAGTGTATTGCTGTAATGCAAGTGGTCAGTGAGCCACTATAGTCAAGGGTCACGGGCATTTGGTCTTACTTCGGCTGCATCGAGTATACGCAGCTCGACCTCTGCTTTGCGTGATCTGTTAATGTCCGCATTGGTAGATGGCGCTCGCGTGACATATGATGAGGTTCACCGATCCAAATGTATGGCACGTAAACAGGGGGCAGTGCTGCCAGGTGTACTCCAGCGGTGAGAGGCGATTTTGGCCGTCGAGCAACATGTGGCAGTGATTTGACCTTCTACTGCACAGGATTTCGCAAATAGGACACTGCGACGCTTCATTACAAGTGCAATTTTCGTGATTGCAAAAGATTAGCAGGGTCGACCCTTCAACTAGGCCGCTCACGTACCAGAAGATTTCAGTGGTCCAACTGCATGAAGACACATCACTGCTCACCCATAGCCGATGGTTGCAGCAGTTATACCGAGACAATACGGTGGTGTTCAATGAGCTACATGTCTACCGCCAGCCACTCTCTGCAACTCAAGATTGGTACAATTGTTACCCATGATCCTTCGGCTTTCACAAGGCAGATCTGAAATCCGAAAATGTTGATTCTCACCTGATATGTTGGCGGCACTCTTCCCATGCGTCATATTTATGCGAGGACGATCGCTTCGCAGTATATAGCTACCAAAACGCTTGGCTGAAGCCGGATTTCTCGATATACTTCTGAGTCGAGTCACAGCAAAGACTACCAGACTTAAGACGGAAGCTTTCAAGGCCGACGAGCACCCAACTGATTCATTTCACAAAAGGCTGATTGACACTCAAATTCAGAAACTTGACCCCTTCCCTACTGCATCTGACACTGCCGCCATAATGACATTACCGAACACCACAAGTGCGCTCTATCCCACCAGGCTCCCGGAAAACGACATTCGGTTGCTCCACATCTTGCCATCGACCGAGGCCGACTCTCCCATGGTATGCGAGCTACGTCAATATGCAGTCGCTCAAGCCATCGACTATGAGGCGCTCTCCTACGTATGGGGCAACCCAGACGATCTAGTCGCAATCTCATGCAACCGACTTAGCGCCCGAGTTACAAAGAACCTCCGAAATGCCTTGTGGAGGCTGCGTGACTCTAAAATCGCAAAAACCATCTGGGTAGACGCTTTGTGCATGAATCAAACCGACACCGAGGAGAAGAATACCCACGTGCCACTCATGGGCCGAGTGTACTCGAGGGCTACCAACACAATTGTTTATATTGGCGAGGCAAGCCAGAAAGACGCCGACAGAGCTAAAGCTGCCATGACCACGGTAGCCAATTTCTTCGACAGTATCCCAAAGATGCCTGCTGACATCGTGAATCCAGAGGATATCACGGCGGGCCAGGTGATCATAGGGCAGCTCCTCAAATACTTGCCAGAGCACCCCCCTTTGAACGTGCCTTGGGACGACATCAATAAGTTCTTCGAGGCAACCTGGTTCGAACGCGTATGGTGTGTCCAAGAGATCGTGCTTGCACGTAGCTCAGGTGACAGCTCCTATGTGATGTATGGCCAAGCCCAGATCCCATACCATGTCACTTTGAAGACGACATGGTGCTTTGCCATAAGTGCAATGCTTAATCCCAGATTTTGTCAAGGATTTATTCCACCATCGAAAATTGCCGCCTGTATTCAATTCTCCGATATCCAATCTAATGAGAACTATCTACTCCAAACATTAGATTTCTTCAGAGATCATGTGGCGACTAACCCACGCGACAAAGTTTATGGACTCCTGGGTATCTTACACCAAAGATTTGGGTTTGATGCTTCGACTATCGGCGTGGATTATGCGAAGCCAGTCACAGAAATATACACTGATGCTGCTTCCGAGATTCTCTATATGGATCAGAATCTTTCCCTGCTGGAACATATTGCGTATCCTATCGACCATGCGATTGACTCTATTCGTCAATCTTGGGTACCGAGATGGGATTACGCACAAGATGTGAGTTTTTCATTTAAGACGAAGAGGAAATTCCGAGAGTCATTGACAGACAGTTCGTCAGATAGTAGTGACACTGCCAGTGTCTACAGAATTTCAGGGGATAACCTTCTGGTACACGGTTTCCAATACAGTCATGTCAAATGGACTTCATCTCCACTATTTCCGGCGAAGAAGGATACGGAGGGGGCAGACCAGATGCCTGGCTTTCGAGCTACGTTTTCGGAGTGCTGGCGACGAAGCCAGCGAAATCGATCGACCTGCTTTGATAATCGGGATGAGTTACTCAGCATGGCCCGAACATTCTCAACAGCAAGAGAGATTCCAATGTGGAAAGACCAGCATGTAGATGAATTCCTCGCTGATTTCCTTGACTTTGTTCATCACAACATAGAGCAGTGCTCTTCCAGCTGCCTTGGACCTGCCAAAGATAGTAAATACGTTGTAAGGGCTGATGGTAGCAAGCGCACAGGATCGCGGGAGCGATACGCCAGAATCTTTGACATGGGCTGTCGTCGTCGCAGATTCTTCCAGACGGAGCTTGGCACCTACGGCGTCGGACCTGACTGTATGCGAGAGGGAGACGTGGTCGTGGCGCTAATTGGAGGATCTACACCATATGTACTTCGCCCGACACCGAAAGGGTACTTGTGCCTTGGTGTAGGTTATATTTACGGGCTTATGGATGGCAAATACTTCAAGAATCTGATCGAAAATGGGGCGGAGAAGGAGCAGTTCACTCTGATCTGAATTCGGCGCCTAGGTGACTCCCATCTAACACGACTCTTGTCTTATCAGCACCCTTTCCCACATCCATGGTCGTCATTACACAAGTGGTGTGGGCGGTTGCTTCCGATCTAGCCTACCAAGATCGACTATCACGCAGTGAGCTCGAGCTTAAGGAGACCCAACTTCTACTCCGAATGCTCATACTAAATTAGGATGCAAAAGAGACGAAGCAGGCCCTCATCGCTTGGCACTAGCAGCATGGTGACCACGTTCGTGACTTCCAGCACTAAGTGACAGCCCTATCATGCTTACAGCCCACCAGACGACATAACGGCATGTAATGTTGCGAGCAGCACAACTCAGTGCCTCACCACCCAAGCATAGAGTCTCAGCACCCACAGAAGCGGGAACCGCGACACATCCATAGAGACCACAGGGCTCAGTGTTCGCCTGATCCACAAGATCTGCGGCTATTCGAACTCATCGAGAAACAGGTGGTGTAGTAGGTCTATCCTGATCTACTGCCAGTGCTGACGGTGACTGATACACGTTTTGCAGCACTACCTAGGTAGCCTTGACTCACTGAAGAATAGCAAGATACAACCGACAAGCCCGGGCACGACACTCTTACCGTACCCATGTAGTAATACCCTTCAGGTGAGCGTAATAGTTCGCAGACGGGCACCTTTCTGGTGTACTGTAATATCGCTTTTGAAATAGGGGTATTTCCGGAATTGATATATTTATTGTTAGAAAGTAGAGCCGTCAGCGATTACTCTAGCTACGTACGTAGGTGTGTCTGCTGATCAGAGGTGCAGCAGAAACCATAGAGAATCTTTCAAAGATGAACAAGCAGTCCCATTGTTGCCCTAGCTAATGATACACAAGAAGCACCAATACGCTTTTCACAATTCCCTAATCCCAAGACAAGGCTACAACCTAAAAGATATCATCACAGACCCTCCAATCCTTCTCGTCCCTTCGTCTCCAATAATCCCCATTGAACTCCCAATAAGCCTCCCCAGTCACAGGATGCTTCTTCTGCGCAAAGAACTTGGACGCCCACTCCTCACCCGCAGCTTCTCGTTCCCGCCTAGCAGCTCTTTGTTTCTCCTCGACCCTATTCTTCTCCGTTGCAGCAAGATCATACTGGCCATCTTCCATGGCTCTCTGATCGGGCCTCAATCTTGAATCGGTCGGCGCAAGCCAAGACTTTACTCTTGGGTTATCGTCGTTCAGTGTCACGGCGAATGATGTGAGATTGAAGGGAACGTTTGGTGGGCGCTCGTTGGCTTGCCAGACGAGGATCGCTTGGTTTGCGCCTTTTGTACTCTTGCCTTCACCTACGGCTTCATCTTCGTAGCCTTCGGTAAGCCGCGCGTAGATTTTGTCGTTCCAACGTCCGCCAATGGACCATTTTGTCACACCTCCTCGATCCATGACTTTGCCAATTACGTGGTAGGCTGAACTCGCTTTCCAGCCTCGAGCACGGAAATCGAGAAGACACGTTTCGCCAGTCGTCCAGTTCTTGATCTCCATGGGGCCATAGTTGTCGACTGTTGGATTGCCAGTGATAATGCCAATTACGGTGGTCGTGACCTTCTTCCATGTGTACAGCTCTTCTCTGCCATTGTTCGGGCGTAGTTTCAGGAACCACGTTCCAAGCGGGTTTGCATCGAAGGACTTGCCAAGGAATTTCGTTTTGACAGCTGATTCACCATAATATTCCCAACGAGCACTTTCTGCATATGCTGCACCAATAGGAGGGTGATGACTCACTTGTTCAGCAAAGAATCGATAGCCTTTGTCTGGTCGAACATATTCGTAAGTCTCACCTAGAAGGGGGTTGAACGGTTTGGCAACACGACCGATGGTACTGGCATATTCGGAAACAGCAAAGCCTGCAACATACACCAATCTTTCCAAAGAGTCGTCTCGATCAGCTGCAGTGTCGAGCAAGTCAGCGTATTCCATATCCTCTGCAACACGGTACAACAGAGACGTTGGCTCGTTGAAGGACACAGGTAGAGTCATCTTCGTCATATCCTTGCCAATCATGGATTTCAAGATGCCCCAAAGTCCGATTTTTGGTCGATTATCATTAGCCAGCTTGAGTTTCTTCCGAACACCATCTTCATAGCCCTTATACGATGATTCAATGGACTTTTGCTTCGCAGTTCGTGGATCTGTAGTCGTCGCAGGAGCAGCAGTTGAAATGGGGTGTGCATTCGTAATAGGATGTGCAGGCGTAACAGGATGTGCAGTCGTCATAGGATCTATTTCGATTGCCTTCGGTACCTGCACTGGTGGAGGACTCATAGGAGGAAGTGTCACAACCTCTATCTGTCCAGCATCAATCGCATCGAAGAACTCCTCATCATCGCCAGACTCGGAATCTGATACGTTTGTGTACTGAGCGATGACCGACTTTCGTCTTCCGCCCTGCATAACAGAAGACCTCCGTCTACTTTGCGCCTCAGGCCTGATATCGAAAGCAACGGTAGGCTCTAGAGCCGGTCGACTGTCATCAAGTATGTCGGCAGGCACAGATGACTGACCTTCCAGGACGTCCTTGAGAGCACGCTTCGTTCTTTTTCGCTTGTCCTCCGATACCGCGATAGTCTTCTTAAGATCTTCATGTTCGTAGGCAATGGCAGCCATACTCTCCTCCCACATCCTACGGGCATCAGCATCACGCTCAAGCTTGTATTGCCAGTATGCTTCGCGGTCTCGAGCGATTTTTAGTAAATCGGAGACCAGCCCATTCAAGCTTGACACTGCAGTCTCATATGTGACAAGTGCCTGCGCCACATCTGGATCAGAGATTGACGTATCCGGCCTTAGTGTCTGTCTCGAGTTAAGTGCTCCTGTGACTCTAGATAAGAGGTCTAATTGTAACTTGACAGACTGTGCTGTGATGGCAAAAGCATCCTTGGCCTCTGTGTGATGCACTTCGCGGCTGCTAGCATCGTCACCATGGTCTTCCTCGCCATCAACTGTTGCGCTCATGTGTGTCGGGATGCGACGAAGTTCTCCACCTGCAATGCTGTCTTCATGTACATCGACATACGAATCATCCCCATCACGCGACATGAAGCTGACTCTCGAGGAGGCAGCAGCAGGGGCACCAAGTGCCGTTGATATAGGTCGTGGTTTGCTTGTCACACTTTCGGATGCGGACATCTCAGGGTCATATGTCCTCCTCTTCTCATCTTCCTTCGCTTCATCTTTCGTGAACTGAATGGCATTATTTAGTGCCCAGAACCATCGCTTAGCTTCCACGACATGGTTAGCTTTGAGGTGGTACTTCACAGAGGACTTCCCCTGGATCTCGAATCTGGTCTTGTCTTGAGCATCCATATGCAAGCTCGCTATACGCATATTGATGGCACCACGGCAAGCAGACCCTGTATCGTCTTGATTTTTGTAATAGCTCAATACGCCTTCTTCGAGCACAAACCAACGCAATTTGTAGCCAGTCGTATAATTTGTCCACTTTTTAAGGTAACCTTTCATTTCCCTTGAATCCTTGCCTTGTTCTTTGTCTGCACCAGAAGTGGCGGGGCTGCTACCAAGTATCGCCTTCTCCTGAACTCCTCGTTGAGCGACTGCAGCTGCAGGAGATTTCTTGAGAATGGCTCTCGTTTTCTCATCCTTAGTCACATCTTGTGGTAGTCGACCTTTTCGATCTCGTCGAAATGGATCCGCACCGTGGAGAAGCAACAATTGCACCAACTGTAGGTCCTTGTTTCGTGCAGCCTCGTGCAGCAAGGTGCCACCACTTGCGACTGTTGTCTGTTCGGTAGCCAACTCAAGGGCGTTTGCGTCCAGCGAAGCTTCGGTGCGAGAGTCAGTCAAAATGTCTTCGATTCTCTTGTAAGCTTGTTTTGCAACAGCAACATGCATCTGCTTGACCACGGAGTCCATGAACAACGACTTGGCTAGCTGCAATTGACCGAATATTTCAGGCGTTCGTGCTAGGTCCAAAGGCGTCTTTCCTGCTCTGTTGCTGATCGCATCGTTGATGCCCGCCTGGTCCAAAAGTTTGTTTACTACTGTAGCTCTCCCAAGCTGAGCCGCCAAATGTAAAGGTGTGTTTCCATCCCTATCTTGAGCATTGATGTCGAGATCCTTCGTACCATCTATTACCTGGTCAACAATCTGAGGTTCGGCACATTGTATGGCGAGGTGTAATATTGTGGTTCCAGGTATAGGCAACGATGTTTGGATCACTCTCTGGACAGCTGCACTGTCATTGCTTCGTAGAGCCTCAAAGATCTTGAAGGTTCTGACTGAGTCCTGGAGGGAAGGAGTGGTACTGAGTCCAGTTGCAGGTGGTTTCTGGTTCTCTACCGAAGCTTGGTGGCTGATAGTTCGCTCGATCGGACTGTCTGAGGCCATTGTTATGTTGGTCGATGTAGGAGTGAGTCTGTTGGAGTCACTAGTATGGGAGAGAAACATGGCATCAACCGGTGATGAAGGTGAATCTAGCTCAGACCTCGACGGACTACTGCCTCGAATTGCATGAAGCAGCCTCGAGGACTTGTTGCGCTTGTGTGTAGATTTGGCTTCCATGTTCGGCACAGCACAGGAAGCGAAGAATAAACAACGAAGGACTATCGATGCGCAACGGAAACGACACTTGATCAAGTCCCATAACTTGCTCTTAAGAATACTTGGTAGTTAAAACACACCCCGCTATACGCCATACAACATCCCCGGTAATGTTCCCTCCACTTGTAACCGATCGCGATGAATGGTCACTGCACTATGACGGCATGTTCATTGGAAGTTGTTAGCGGGAGGACACCTTAAAGTTCATGGCACTGATGATCATTTAATTCAATGAATTCGCATGTGGTAGGTATTGAAAGAGGAAATTAATAACAACTGACACAGCTTTTATGATACTTGACAATATTTTGAAGGCGGATCAGAAAGTGCATAAACGAGTAGACAGCTTGACGTCTCATACACTTTGTATGCTGTCTTCGATCTCAAAGTTCGTCGCAAATAGCGGAACAGAGGAAATGTACTCGATGGTTATCCAAGTACTACTGCCCTGAGTATTCAATGTTCACACTACCGTGCCTACTTTTTCTTATCGTAGCATTCAGCCAAGTAAATCATCCAATCCGTTCCCTAGTGGCTGCGCTGGCTTCGGACTTTGTGGCTGCGTACTCAGGGGGGGATTCTGCGCACCTGTCCTTGGCACAGGAGAAGCACTCGTGCTCGCACCCCATATGCCAGCGGAGCTCTTCTCCTTCTGCATCGCTGCCATGCCCATCCCCTTGGCCGCGGTTGTCTTTTGTGGTACCCCTGCTTTTGCGCTCGCTGTGTTCCACAGCGACCCAAACGCGTCTCCGCCACTTGATGATGTAGTTGTCGGCTTCTGTGTCGGTTTGCCAAGCGTAGCAAAAGATGTGCTGGAGGTATAACCGGAGCCCGAGGTTGGTGTGCTTGTCTGGGCGCGCTGAGTGAGGGGCGCGGGTTGCCCGGTGGATGCGGTGTTTATGTCAGCGCGGACTGAAGTAAAATAGTTTGGCCCGGTAGGCTTGTAACCGCCAGTCGGCTGAAGTGATTTAGTTGAAGTCGTTGGGGAAGTAATCGATGCAGTACGTGCGGCGGTCGACGAGGCTGTCGATGGTGCTGGAGAGGGTGCGGAGAGGATATTGCTGAGAGGAGCCATCTGAGCGGGTGCTAATGGTTGCGGAGCTGCGAACTGTGTCGCTGACGATGTTGTGGAAGTTACTGGGAGTGGTGGTAGAGCTGCAAGCGGATTCGTGTTGACTTGTGCAGGGGCGGGAGCAGTGGCTGATTGGAAGTCGTCAAAGTCATCGTCACCTCCGAAGTCGTCCAGGGCATTCGTGATTGGAGCTTTCGAGGTTTGGTTCGTGGACGTGACTAGTGCCGCTGGCTCCTCGCCAAAATCAAATAGGTCTTGTACAGGCTCTTTAGGCTTCGGTACAGGCTTCGTTGCAGGCTGTGCTTCCCTCCTGACTGAGGTTCTGGATGCGCTCGTCGTTGCTGCTGCTGTTGTTCGAGCGGATGTGGGGTGTGCATCCTCCTCGTCATTTCCGGCATCGTACTCCTCAAAATCATCACCCCTTCTTTGTGTGCCCTGAAAACTGAAATCTGGATCTTGACCACCAAAGCCTCCACCATCTCCATACACCTCTCCGCTGTAGTTTCCGCCGAAACCTCCCGTCTCGCTACCAAAGCCGCCATATCTACTGCTTCCACCTGAGAAGCCACCACTCCCTAATCCTGCGCCACCTTCCACACCTCCATATTTGTTCTTGTTGGTTCTCGCTTTCTTGCGCTCGCCTCGAATCATGTCCACATCACCCAACAGTTTTGCCAACTCTTGCGATCTGTTCCTCACATTGATACCTTGGTCCTTGCCATTCTGATCTATGAAGTGAAATTGACGGAGCATCCGGATGAGTGAGAGATGTGATCGGGCATCGTCCACGACCCTTTCGGAGCCGTTCTTGACTAAGAATTCTAGTAGTTGTAGAGCCTGTCACTTTTAGTCAAAGCTCGCTTCTGGAGTGATTGCTGACTCGCACCTTGTATATTTGTCTCCATTCTTCTGCCGTCTTGTCTGTAAATCGTTTGTAAATCATAGGCATAATCTCGTTGAGCTGTTGACTATTGGACTGTTAGTCTCTCATGACACTCAAGACCGTGAGGAACACTTACTAATTGTGTGTGCCCTGAGCTATTTGTGCCATTAGAGTGCCTCCAAGCTGTCAGCATTCACGTTCGTCCTTAATCAATTCCATGGCCCGTACTTGGTGCTCCCCATGGATCGGCATTGGTGGCTTCTCGAACCATAGACTCCATCTCGGTAAGGTTCATAACAGCTGTAAACAAGATCAGTCTGCAGGCTCTCTGAGGCAGTAGGCTGTTGTCTGCATACCATTTTGCACCTTCCGTACGCCGGCCTTGAGGTCGTAAAGTGTCAGGTTCGACACCTGTGTCTTGAGGCTCTCGAAATCCATTTCGCTATGACAAAAGAGAAAAGCAAACTCGTATTAGAAGCGAAAGAAAGAGTCAGCCAGTGTCTGGAGCAGACTACTATCGAAGGTTGTGGTTGTCTAGAATGTTTAGAAGTTGTGGCAGCAGCTGCCGCACCGCAGTTGGGTCTCACAGAAGTGTCACTTTATTGGCTGATCCATGCATCACATATCACCTTCACAACAATGTACAGTACTTGGTAACACGAAAGACAGTTCTTTCCCAATCCAAATTAGACACACATGGTATTTCCTGCTCCAAACTATGACTTCAGAATGGCTACCGGAATGCAGCAATAACGTTTACAGAGCAATTTGTTCAAGATGTACTGTACTAGGTGAGTACAAAACATGTGAAATCAAGCTGGTAACCATGTAGACAATAGAGTTTCATTGTGCTCGTACGGAGTAAGAAGAAATGTCAGGTAGCAACGTTGGCGGTTCGAACCTACAAGTAGCTATCTTACCTTCCATAGTGCTTCTTCTCAAAGTATCTGAACGTACAATAACTTATGAAGGCAAATGCAAACGCCAGCTCGAAGCCGATATCACCCCCATACTCTCCTCCGATATGTTTGCCAATGGGCCCAATAAACCATACCTGAGACATGCCTAGCACTGCGCCAGCAACACCGAATCAGAACGCTCCAAGAGCAGCGAAACTTGGAGGTAACTTCATAGGTTGGTCATACTCGGACGGTATATACCCACTAAACCCCCCACGGAAGATAAAGTGCTCCGGCAGCGAGATGCCCTCGTAAATGGCCAGCCAATAAGCAATTACCAACATGAAGTTCTCGAGTACCGACTCAAAATGGCTGTATCCAGGGATAGCGATCGCACAGTAGATGACTGTGCCGATGAGCGTCCAAACGAATCGTGGAATGTACTGTGCATAGTGTGTGAGGATCTGAAGTGAGAACGACAGTGAGTAGATGTTTGGGCAATTGTTGCCAATGATACTGAGCGCGACAATCACGAGACAGAATTTTCCGAAGCCACCGAGATGTGGGAACAAGACTTGTGCCAGAAGACCACCGATCGCGTTGTCCTCGTACGCAGCGGCGTAGGCTGGATTGTTGACGGTTGCTGTCGCGATTGCGAGGCCGAGCATTTCAGTAAAGCAGAGGGTGAGGATCAAGGCGCCGTACACATAGATGAAGATCTTGGTGCGGGAGGTTCTTGCAGGTTGATAACAGGTGTAGTCGCTGGCATAAGATGTCCATCCCGTTGCAAAACCAAACACCGAGGCAGCGAACGAGAGAATTGCGCCAGCTTCGACAGACCCAGTACCCATTGGCAAATTGGAGAAGTCGCCGGTGTGGACGAAGACGCCAAGGAGGATGAGGAAGACGGCCAGGCAGGGAACCCAACTGATCATTTCGTACCAATGCACGGCCTTGTATCCAAAGCAGGTGACAATGAAAGTGCCGGCTGCGATGACGATAATGCCTGCCCAGCCTGGGACGTCTTCATTTACAGCGTGGAGGAGTTGTGCGCCAACAATGACATTGACGGAACTCCAGCCAAGGCAAGCCAGGCAATTGAAGAATGCGATGACCTTGACGCCGTAATATCCGAACCAGAATCGGGAGAGAATCATTTGTCGCATGCCAAAACGTGGTCCGAATGTCGAGAAGAATGCGACGGGGAAAGCGCCAAGGCAGTTGATGAAGAAGATGGTCAGCAAGGCATCCACGAAGCCAAGGTAGAAAACCGGAACGGCGAGGACACCGATAGCAAGGGATGAGACGACCATGTTGGCGGCGCACCACATAGTGCCCACCTTCCACACGTTCTTGTCGGTTCGTTCATCTTCAGGAACTCGCTCAATACCGCGCTGCTCGAGCTTGAGTTTGCCCGCGAAACGCTGCAATTTGGCATATGTCGAATTTCCAGCTGTGAAGGACTCGCCGTGTACAGCGCCGCTCTCGTCAGGGTGAATGATACTGCCATGGCGGGCATGCTGGCCGCTAACATCGGTGTATGTCGTTGCGCCGTACTCTTTGTCATCATACATTTTTTTCTCCATGTTGGCCATGGTCTGCATAAATGGTTTCAAGACTAAGATGAGCGTTCTATCAATGGAGCTGCACCCGTGGGCAGTGTTCTCCTGTTAGTGACGGTACTGAGAAAACAGGTCACCACAAATCAATTCATGAGTCTAGCAGAGGACGTAAGCCTGTATAAATGTAAAATTTGTCCTTCATAATGTGCTGATGATGGTAGCGTGTGTCGGCACAACTGGTAATTTGTGGATTCGCGTCGAAATCTCGATTCTCGACAGCTGGAGATAAGAAACCCTGCGAACCAACCAGGGGAGAGGAGATATCAGTTCAAAACTCATTTTGAAGTGTGGTTGACGGCACAGAGTGCCGCTTGTCAAAATTCGGCATCCACACCCGCATGATCCTGTTCTCCACACCCTGCTGGGCTTTCGAGCAGCACTACCTAGTGGACATGGCCTGGTGACAACGGTCCAATGACGAATGGCGCCGCAGTTCGGAGGTCACCACGGATAAGGGTAACGAAGCTTGATAAGGGTCTGGATTGGGCAAAATACTTGCCAACCTGATAAAGCTTGGAAGTGTTTGACCTTCTGGAAGTGGATCCCACAGGAGCTTAGCAAGCTCGACAGATGAACAGTCTAGATAGAGTATGCCCTGGTCTCTACAAGCGAGCTTGCTGCATATTATGGATGCAATGTGATGCAAAAGGTCGCGTGCTTAAGCATGGTATCAGCACCAAGCTGCGGCTCCGACCGAGATGTGCAGCTGTCCAGGATTAATATACAGTACGTGTACAACATGACTACCTAGTACAGTATAATCGTTGTGCGAAGCATCAGCAGCTTGAGTAACAGAAGCAATTTCCAGCGTCGGCGACGGCCGTGGAACACGAGTTGGATCGTCACATTTCCCCGCACTTTCCATTCCAAGCCTGATTACCATGGCTCAGGAAGCCATCGGGCGTCCTCACAAGCCGCTATAGATGAAATTGGGTTGCTGCTCTGCATGTCTGATTAGCGACCCCGTATTTGTAGTCTTCGGATCTCGCCAATCTATGTACGACGTCTTCCTCGATATCGACACGAGGTAATCAGAGTACTCTGATACCACAGCACTCGATAGTTCCTCCGCTCACGGTGGCTTTGCGCTTCCACCAGAGGTCGAGCATTTCTGAGACGAAGCGCTTATCGGACATGCTCCAGACGTCAAGTCCCATTGCTCGGATATCCTCTTCTGTAATTTCGATGACGTCGTCGTTGTCGTCGTTGTCGCCGTCCTGTGAGGGAAGTAATGCCTGATTATCCTCGTTATGGTTGTCTTCTTCGTTCTCGTTGTCGTGGTAGCTATGGCGACCATGCCGTCTGACAGCACTGTTGAGAACAGAAAATGTCAAAGTGGACAGTTTGTGGAAATATGCTATGATAGCAACCTCTCTGGTCGTTGCCTCTTCAGCTAGACAGTCACTTATCATTTCCGCGTCCTGTTCATCTGCAATTTCTTCGGTTTCCGACAGTCCAGACCGTCTGTCGCCAGCAGAAACCCACCATATCATGGAGTTGTAGACCATAAGTGCCCAACCCAAGGGTTCGACTGCCTCGCGCTCGTCCTGCGCCATGGATACTGAAGATACATCTGATCTTGCGTCATCGTCGTCGCTTAGAAGGGTCGCCGCTTCCAATGATGCCCCTGAACGAAGGCTACAGAGATTTCGCTTTAGTGCTGAGTACTGTCTCGCGTTCCGTTGCGACGCTAACAATCCATCACGAGGAAAGATCTTGGTAAGTTCTGATGTTGATATGATTAGTTTAGGGTACTTTTTGTTGCCGGTCCTCTGAATCGACGACGAGGTTGGGAGAACGACAAGCATGTCAAACAAATTCGGTTTAGAGCACAATACATCGTCTGTTGTACAAGCGACCCAAGGGTATTTCAGTGTTTCCAAAGTCGCAATGTCAGATATACCGACATTGAAAAGTGGCCGCAACCTCGACTCTGACGCTTCGTAAGATGGAATATACGCCCCTATAGATTTCGAAATGGATGACAGAATGGAAATGTTATAGACATAGTTGCATGTCTGCTCGACTGGGGCTTCGCCGAGTATAAGAATCCGTTTGTGCAACAGCGCTGCCCTGAATAATGGGAAGATTAACGGTCCGAAGGTAGACAGCAGCTCTGGAAGCGCTAGTGCAGGATGATGAGCAGGTAGCGTTCGATGTAGAGAGCTCATAGTTCCGCTACTGAGAGAGCGAGGTTTTCGGTATCCCTCGGGGGCATCTTCATCTGTTGGCGAGTCCTGCGCCGGCACTTCTGTCTGCTTATGTTTCTCCCAAAATTGGTCAAGTGGCGTGTGAGTGTTCGGTTCGTTCAGCAGAATCCTAACGGGTATGAGAAATCTTTTCGTGGCTGAAGGGAGGTGTTCAACCTACTTCGCCAGTTCTTTCAGTTCCTGCGTGTAGAGCCAGCTCTTTCCAACACGGCCTATAGCAACAGGTATAAGGACACCAACAGCCAACATGCGTGCATTTCGTGCAGCTGCCTCGTCGTCTTGTTTCAGAAAGGCACTGACTCCAGCGTACTCATCGTGAACGAAATATCTGTGCTGTATTAGACTTCGTACTAGCCACATTGTAACACTTGCTCACACCAGATCTTCATTCACATTGTGCAGTCCTGAGGGAAGTGATTTGAACTCAACAACACCCTCGAGCTCGACTAGTATAGCTTAGTTCCTGTTTTGGCGTACGTCGACTTCATGAATTACCATCTTCAAGGCTTCTCTGCCAAGCTATAGTATACCTGCTAGCTCTTAGCACTCGGTCGTTGCTGTCACGATACGCTCGCTGACCCTTTCCTATTGTCGAAGGTCACCAAGAAAGCTGCTGCTATACTAGGTAGTTGTGCTTCAGATTGGATATTGTTCGCAGCTGTATGCGTTGGTTGCGCCATAACAACAAGTTAGGCGTGACGGACATGTTCCGTCCGAAGTTCGTTGCTTCTCAGTGGTGTTGATACACTTGTACTATACATGGTCGAAGTGTTATTCGGCCGAGAAGTCGCCGATGAAAGTACGGGCTGAGGAACGTCGAATTTCAAGGGTTCAGGGTCTACTGATTTTTCTCCTCGAAGTTAACATTCATCAACCAATGCTCAAAGTAGTATTATTATAGTAGAAGGATGCTGAGTCGATGAATCACGGCGGTCTGTCTGACGTTTGAACGATGACTGATAGTTACGCATGTGATCACCGTGGTTGAGGCTGACCTCAGCTTCGGTATGTTCTACACTACGTGCAAGGCTACGGAAGCACGTATCCATCAGAAATATAGTAGTTGGCCAAAGGTTCATGTGTTATACCATGTTACATATTAACAGTGTTTGTGTCTATGGACCGTCTTGATAGTCTTGATAATCTTGGTTCACACGCTAAAGCACTCGCCTGTCTGACAACGTTCCAAAGCACTTATAACCTAGCCCCTTTCACCGGCGAGACCACAAACCCAACTCTGGGAAAATGTAATCTCACCCCCTCGATCCTCGCCTCCTTCCCATCCTTCCCAACCACACCAGGCCTATCAGGCACAATAACAACCTCCTCGGGACTAGCAGCCACCAACTCACCAACAGTGGGATCATCCCGCCCTGTATCATCAGGCGCAACACTAACCCTTCCCCCAATCTTCAATCCGATCCTCTCCTCCAAAGCCTTTAACCTCCCACCCGGCGTCGGCAGCATCACCACATCCTTCCTCCGCTCAACACTCTCGAGTGCACTCATAACCCCATCCACACCACCCTCATCCCCCTTTTCAACCCTCGTTTCCACACCCGGCAATCCATTAACATAACCCTTGAACCTTTCAAACCAGCCCCACAACCCCGGATACCGCGACTGATTAAAAACCTCACCCATTCCCTCCCCCGTCCCATCTCCAGTCCCACCACCAGTAAGATTCCCAATCCCCTCCCCTCTAGAAATCTTCTCTCCCCAATCAAGCTGATACCACAAACTAACATCCGCAGCACTCGGCCTCTCCGTCCCAAGCACCCACTCCCCATCACCTTCCGCAAACAAAGGCTCCAAAATCGACAAGAACGTATCCAACCCCGCAAGATTCCGCGGCACTTTCCGCTCCAGTTTGTCCGGATCAAGACGGTGGCCAATCAACTCGGCTCGGTCTTCGCCGAACTTGGTCCGCCAGACCACGCTGGGTATTAAGCCTGTTGTAAAGCGGAACAGTGGCCGGTCCGTGAAGTGACTGCTTAATAGGCGTGCTAGCACACGGCTTCGGGCGTCGGGGTGCACTTCTGTACTTGCACCGGCGCTGGCATTGTTGGCCTGTCGGTACGCGCGCAGTGCGGGGTGGGAGTGTAGGTGTTCGAGGATCAGGCTTGTGTCGATGAAGACATCGCGGCCGATAGCAAGGACAGGGATCTTGCGGTATGTGAGGTTGAAGTTGTCGACGAGGATGGGACGGGGCATCATGCTGGGGACTATGACAAATGTGTAGGGGAGTTGAAGGAGGCGGAGGGTTAAGCGGATCTTTTGTGTGAAAGGGGAGGAATCGTAGCCGAAGAGGGCTATTGGTGGGAGTTGGGGAGGCATGGTTTCGAGGTAGGGTGTTCTGTAATGGTTTTCTTTGATCGATGTTGATTTTCAAGCTTGACTGGTTGGTATGCAACGTTTAGTGAATGTTGTTCATACAACTACAACTAGTGTAGTGTGATGAGGATGGTGGAGTTTTGCTGCTGAAGATCAGTCAGTCAGCCTCAAAGAAGACCAACCTATCAATGAAGATAATGGCCTAGGAGAATTATGCAGGCCTTGGTAGGTCGGGACTATCGTAGCAAAGCATAATGTATCAAGTTGTAGTAGTATGGGTATTAGTCTTCAAATGTGTTTGTATTCGAGCTTAGCCGCGGTTGCCGAAACGTGGAGATTCCAGTTGTTGTGATCCTCCACTTCACGTATCGTGCTGGTAATTTCGTTTCTTGCAAGCAAAAAGGTAGAGGACGTGGTGCTCAGATGCTTGAGATGCAGTGTCAGTGAAGGATCAGACGGGTGGCTCTCGTTGAAGACATTGTATTGTAGTGATGTTGCCGTTGAAGCTGGGATATATCCCGGCTAGATCGGAGCATCGTGTTCGGTTCTGTTTATCACTACTGCAGATCTCGTTCGGTATCAAGTACAACCAAGTTGTCAATGTTATGTGATATGGTAGATTTATGTCATGGAAAGATATCCGAGCTTGGATAGTGGGAGAGATCAATGATACCATGCTGGTGAAAGCCTTCTGATGCCCTTCATCTCGTCCTTCTGATGGTGTAGCAACTATCTTTGAACATCACGCAACGCAGGCGTTCGCTTCTTGTCATGATCTTTGTCTCTTTTGAACAACGCACATAGTTTGCGCGATGACTGACATGCTGATTCCACTCTCAAATCAACAATGAACCAGAATTCGTCCTCACCACCTCCCCAGTAACATTCCCATCACACATACACCAAAGATAAGCCTCCGCCACATCCTGCACATCTCCCACTCGTCCCGTTGGCATCCTAGCAGCATTCCCCTCATACATCTTGTTCCTATTTTCCTCGCTCATGCCACTCCATAGATCCGTAGCTACCATACCAGGTGCAACATTATTCACACGAATAGGCTTCAGATCCAACGCCAGCTGCCGTGCCGCACCGTTAACGGCCGCTGCAACCATCCCCGTCAGTGTCCAACCGCCTGGAATCGGCTTGTCGCCCACAGAGCCTCCAGTGAGGGTGATACTCGGGCTGCACTGGGCGGTTGCAGGCCCTGCAGCACGAAGCAAAGGGAGCAGGTGCTTGACACAGAGAATGGCACTGATCGTTCTGACTTGCGATACTTTTGCCCAAGATTCGAGCGTGACGTCGTCTATGGAAAGCATCGAGAGATTATCACCTGCTAGATAGGCCATATGATCCAGCTTGGTGATGCCATCGTTCTTGAGATTTGTGACCAGTGTCTTGATGTTGTCTTCCACGGTTTTTGAGCCGAGATCGAGGGTGTAACCGCTTACATGAGATGCCGGCTTCTCCGGGTACAGCTGTAGGAGTTGTGATACAGTATCGTCGAGCTTGCTTTGACGAGTTGATGTGAGGATGACCTTGGCACCGCGGCTGAGGAGTGCGGAGGCGACACCTTTGCCAATACCGCCTGTGCCAGCGATGAGGAGAACGGTACGATCTGCTAACTTGTCTGGATGCCGCTGGATAGTAGACATCTTTATTCGCTGCTTTTGATGATGGATTGTATGGTAAGTAGCTGTATTCTTTGGGCCAACTGTTGGTTTTGTTGGCGTTCGTTGTATATGTGTCTACACAACTCCCTTACTTGCATTACCTGCCAATGTCCGTACGAGTACATCCACCTGTCTCCGCGAACTCACGTCTAATCACTGACGTTTTTGTAAGCAAGGAGTTACATCATCGTATACCCATTAGAAATCCAGCGTCACTGGCGGACACAATACCATTGAGATTCCTCCAATCACAAACAGTGATTTAGGCCTTACTACCCATACTCACAATGTGAGACCAGTAAGTAATCGACTACCATTCTGGTAACATCGGATCTGAAATGTTTGTGCTGATTACTATACGTGAAAGAAGAACACTGGTACCAAAGCGATTGGAAACTGCGACGGAAATTGGACTGATGTATCAATTGTTTAGCTAAGCAGAGCTAGACAAAAGCTGGTGAAAGTGGAGCATTAAGATACGGAAGCCGTGGAGGGAGAAACGCGCAAGGACGATTACTCTACACGCGCCCTAACTCGTGCTGACAGAGTATGCTTTCATCACTGTGAACACGATTAATTTCTGCATCGGACCAGGTTTGGAATGGCAGCCAACTCGAGGCCACGGCTATGGACTGCCTTCTTCAAGGAGCATCTACACGAACCGGATAATGTTGAAAGATGGCAATAGTAATACAGAGCAGTGGCATATATCACAATGGTCTCCCAAAACAACAAACCAGAGATGAGTTGAGGAGCACATCAGCACAGCCACGTGCTGAAATTCTCTGCAACTTCACTGATGGACGCCACTAACCACTTAAACAATTGGGCGATTCCGTTGAGTATAGGTCATGGGTATCATTGTATTCCAGCCTCCTAAGCTTGATTGACTTGAGCAAGGAAAATGATCTTCGACCCTTGCACATGATCAAGATAGGCCTCCAGTTCATCGTCGTCCTCAATGGGGAATGGTACTTTGTTTCCATTCGAAGTAGTGGCCAAACCCTCAATCCTGACGATAACGCTGTCTTTCCACTTGTTGCGTATCATCTCTCCTAGCTCACTATACTTGCGCATGGTGAGAGTGGCGAGAAACATCTTGTCGGTTGCGTGGACTTGTGATTGATGATGTGGTTTGATGTACACAACAATTGGTTCTTGTGGTGCAGACTCAAAATCAGTGGTTTGGAGCAACGAGGGGTCGATCTGCAAGTCGCTAAGCTCAAAGTTATTGGTGATTGGTTGTGCTGGCATCGAGGCTGTTGTTGGAGCTGGAGCTGGACTTAGGATTGGCTCTGCGATCGTCTTTGGTCGAGAAGGAGGTGTGGTCTTTGGTATCGTTGGCTTCGGGGTCATCACGTCTTTCGAATCGTCACGTTTCTGCGCGTCTCTCAAGCGCTTCATAACGTCTCGACAGAGTACTTCGAGAGCCTTCCTCTTGTTTGCAAGCAGCACAACGTCTTGGTCTGCACTCATCAGATTTTGAAGCAATGGAGTTGATGCTATCCACTGTTCTTTTAGTTCATTCCAATGTTCAGGCCCTGTCTCGAGCTTGCTCGTAAAATGATCATTCTGCAAAATGAGGTAGAAAGAATTTCGGATCTGTCGACTCTGCTCTGGATTCACGCCCAGAGCGTTCTTGGCATCGACGATAGTCATGCGGGTTTCAACAGTCCTCATACGTTTCGTAACATCAGTGCAGATAACGTCAAGCGCGAGATCTTTGGAAGACCTGCTTTGGGGGTCAGCGAAGACCACGTTCAGATGGTTGTTCTCCTGGATGAGACGACTCTTGGCCAATGCCCACTTGTCGGTGCCAGCTAAGGTCTTCTTGATAATTCGCATGTCCTCACATATCGCCTGGAAATCGGCTCTGACTTGTTTGTATAGCTCGCCATCTAACGACAAGAACTCCATGCTTTCGCCAAGAGTTGTCTCTGAAGGAAATCTCGGAGGGCCAGGGGGATCAGCAGGGATGCCAGCATAATCTCTTGTCCTCCGTCGGCGCTTCTTGGAAGCCCATCTCTCATCGCTCTCAGCTTTCATTTTCTCATGACGTTCCTTGCGCTTGCGAACGATCTCCTCTGGAACTTCACCAGCAACGGGAGCTGAAGGAGAAACCGCAAGAGCTTCAGTGTCTTTGGGGGCCAATGGAACATGTTCTTCTGTCATACCATAAGCGGCGTCCAGCAGTTCTTGTTGAAACGCATCCTCCTCTGGAGTAGCCTTCTGGCCATTAGGTATTCTCAACAACCATCTATTCTTGGCGCGAACTCGCATAAGTTCGCGCTCCTTGATTTGAAAGCCTTCTTCGTTCAATGTCTTGACCATGTCACGTTGACTGTAATTCTGCTCCCATAGTTCCCGGACACGGGTGACAAGGTCGACATTGCGATGTGCGGGATTCTGCTTGGAAGGAAAGTCCCAGCGCTTGAATTGTGTTTGAAAGGCGCGTTTAGAAGGAGCGAAAGTATGATGCTCTTTCATGTATTGCATAATCTCCTCGAGCGGACGACGCTCGGTGATGTAGAGGCGAAAGCATTCATCTCGATATTGGTCCCACTCGTATACCTGGCCATGTTAGTTGGTGTATAAAGCGAAGCGGATGCGTAGTAACCGTTACCATGATGAAGTGCTACGGTGAAGCGACGTGTGCAAGATGAGCCAAAGACGCGAAGTGCAGAAAGTGCGGTAGACAAGGTAGCTACAAAATGCGGGTGATGATCAACTGCGCTTTCCCGAAATACGTTGGCACTGAACAACTTTGCAGTACGGCAACC
>Ga0181459_100025_pt1 | contig 21696 bp, 18 predicted proteins | sample InSIn2SAF170_FD_119060 | JGI IMG/M metagenome (GOLD analysis project Ga0181459, IMG submission 119060) | Clean room microbial communities from NASA Spacecraft Assembly Facility at Jet Propulsion Laboratory, Pasadena, California, USA -... ...
AAAGCTTCCTCCATTCATGGGGAATGATTCCTAATCATTTTGTATAAGTACCAAGTTGAATTTTCCTCTAGGGTTATTTTTTTCCGTTAGTGTTAGTGTGGAGAGAGATTGCATTTTTGCAGCTCCACAATGAGCCTCAACAATGATTCTGTTTCATTCAAACTCTAGCACATAACATTGCAATATTTCATCTAATCTCATTCTTTACAAATGCCCTACAATGACAAATTTTTTTGTCATGCTCACCACTAGTTCCTTCTTCTGTTTATTTGTATATCATCTCGGAGTCATTCCTGTCATCAAGAAGTGTATAATATCTTCAAAGTGGTTGTTCGTGATGCGCACTTCAAAGAGCTATGCGTCAGGCAATCCTTCCTCCAAATTAGTAGGCTCTTCGCAAGTTTCAATGCATAACATATGATCAGGTCGCGCATGAAATCGTCCTAGTTTCACAATGACTTTAAAATCATATTCCTAGAACAACAACAACCATCTGTGTATTCCCCCCCCAAAGTCAATCTTGTTGACTAGGTATTTCAATGCAAAATGGTTTATATACATCTTAAAATGTCCACACAACAGATAATTCCTAAACTTCTGGAGCATGTGATGAGCCTCAGTATTGCAACAAGAATGCTACAACTCCCAAGGCTACCAACATTAATTATCAACCTGGGGTCCATACAAACTTAAGAGGTATTGACACTATGTGTGCAACATACAATGTGCCCTCCTTTGCTGTCATGATGTAATGGAGTGCATGTGCTAAATTCAAATCCTAAACTAATTGCATAAAATGAAATGATTGAAATGGAACCTTAAACTATTGCAAGAAAGAAAGTATAAGGAAAGAGAATGAAATCAAATGCTAAAATCACTTTGAAGAGCCTTGATATTGCAACAAGAATGTTGCAACTCCCAAGGCTACCAACTTTAATTATCAACCCAAGGTTCATACAAACTTAAGAGGTATCTGCACTACCTGTGCAACATACAATGTGTCCCTCCTTCCTTGTCATGATGTAATGTAGTGCATGTGCTGAAGTCAAATCCTAAACTAATTACATAAAATGAAACGCTTGAAATGGAACCTTAACCTATTGCAAGAAAGAAAGTACAAGGAAAGAGAATGAAATCAAATGCTAAAACACACCATTTTCTAATTATCTCCTAAGAGGCTTTGCTTCAAAAGAATGCTATGTTAACATATATACAGTCCTACTGTCCTAAGCGTGCAGATTCAAACCGTCAAACCTTCTACTACTGTGTATGTAAATGAATAAAATAAATTTGTTTTTATTTTTGTGCTTTTGTCTTGACGAAAATGAGGTGGCAGTCTATAATTCAACTACAGGTTAAATTTGTAACCAATCAGCTGTGCACAAACAGATTCTGTATGTGGATTTTCACTCTAAGGGTCCCACTTATCTGACCAATCACTGTTAATCCCTCATTGAATTCTCCTTTTATCAAGCAATTTAAACCACGTCGTTGATGTCACTTCTCTGGATCCAATGGATATCACATCGTTCACTTACCAACTAACCAGGACAATTTCCACGTCGATGTATCCCCCCCAATCAAATGGTTGTCGTGCAATCTCACGTGAAATCTTGCATGACCAATATCAGGTTGAGAGCTTGCGAGAAAAGTTGTTTTCTCGTGCTATGTGTCAGCCGCTAAGGTTAGTCACGTGAATTTTTGGAATACCATTTACAACCTTTAGGGCGTGCAAGATACCACTTCCCACTTATCAATATGCCCCACATGCTTAATTCATACTTTTAATAAAGGTTCTTAATGAAAGTTTTAGTGCTTAAACTCAGTATTAACGCTTAACACTAATTCACTGTGATTTATAAATAAAACTTATGAATAGATAAAATTACCCGATGAGGGTCCAGAACATAGATACACAGTCATAATAGAATTTTAGCATCAGAACAGTGTGTCCACACCACATTTCAATCAATTATTCAACAAAATGGAAATTACAGATTCTTGGCCCTCTCGGCTCGATTACAACAGTTTTTCCGATCTCTGTTTCAATATCAAACCCTATCTTTGTCACACCTCTTGCTTACTCACTCTATTCTCAATAATATCTCTATCATTACATTATTTCCTCTTTTATGAATCAAATCCTATCCTAACTGCATTGACAACTCAATCTCTATTTTTATCACTCAACCATTAAATCACTATTCTCAAGCTCTGATACACATATATGCTAACACTCATCTCTTACTCTAAAAATAATATGGTGATCTAATTATTACAATAATTAAAGAAAAGATAAATTTGAGAGATCCAACAATCTAGATTTGGGAATAAGAAGAGTAATCCAAGCAAGTCAATGATTATTATGAGCTTCCAAATATTTTCCAAGGATGAAATCATGCTTGTGGTCCTACAAAAGAACTTACATCAACCATTTAATTCAATCCTACAACAAGAAATCATTAATTCTAAATGCAGAATTAGAAAGAAATAAAAACAAGAGATGCATGTGAATAAGGAATGAAAAGAATAAAAGAAAATGATACAAAAGGGCTCTGAGGCTCCTGGGATGGCCAAGCCCATGGAAAATTAGATACTTATAGAGGAGAACAAGATTTAGAAGCTGAACATGACACCAGTCTTCATTATTTTCATCAATAGAATTACATCCCTACAAGAAAATACAATGGAGCTGCAAAAATGCAATCTCTCTCCACACTAACACTAACGGAAAAAAATAACCCTAGAGGAAAATTCAACTTGGTACTTATACAAAATGATTAGGAATCATTCCCCATGAATGGAGGAAGCTTTCCCCAACAAAATCCCTTGATTACTCGATCTAGTCCCCTTGATTGGTGGAACACGTTCCTAGAATTTTCAGTCATTGGAGTTCTACAATTTGTGCCATAATCCCATAATATCTCGTTGACTTATTATTTATTGTTGATCCTACAATAGTAGGGTACAAGTCCCTAAATTATCTCCTCCTCCAACTCTTCATAATCTTCCCAATATTCTCATAATATTCCACAAAAAATAAATAATATTGGGCACAAATATTCAATTATTCATAAACCTTCCTAACAAATACATTAAAGTTAAAAATAAATTATCTAATGCAAAAAGAGAGGTTTAATGTGCTGAAGGATGGTCATAGGCCTTAAGTTACTGTTTAATTTAGAGGCATGGGCCTTAATTATGTCTAATTTAGAGGCCCATTAGCACGTACACCATAGCTAATCCTTCACACTCTGTCGTTGAATAAGTTTTCTCAGTTTTGGATAGCTATCTACTTGCAAAAGCTATAGGATGATCCAAGTCCCCTTCACTGGCATGTGTTAGTACTGCTCCCAGCGGAATACATGACACATCCACATGCACATGAAATTCCTTCTTCCAATCCAGGAAGACTAGGGGATCGATGTGGTGACCATTTTCTCCTTTAGTACATCCAAGCTCTTCTGGCATTCTTCATTCCAATAGAATGTGACATCCTTCTTTAACAATTTTTCCATCAGTGTGGTGATTTGGGCATAGCTCTTGATGAATTTCCTATAGTATCCCCTATGCCCTAGTGTTGTGCATAGCTGTTTCACACTCCTTGGTGCTTCCAAATTGATAATGACAACAATCTTTGTAGGGTCTACCATCAAGCCTTGTTTGCATACCACATGACCCAGCAAGATCCCAAAAGGGAGATAAAACAGACATTTCTTCAAATTGAGCATGTATCTAGCATCAAGCGTAGACTTGCCACATGACGCTTTACCAAAACAAACACTATCTAATCATCAAAGTATACCTCCAAAAATTTGTGAATGAAATCCTTGAACACTATGATCACTATGTGCAAAAATATTGTCCCTACATTCTTCAGCCCAAAAGACATTGTTGTATACTAGAAGCATCCCCATTCAGTCGCAAAGGTCATCTTACTGCTATCCTCCGACGTGATCTTGATCTTATGGTACCCTAAGAACCCATCAATAAACGAATATGCTTCTTGGCCGCCAACATTATCTAGAACCTCATCAATGAATGGAGTTGGGAAGGGATCATGCATGCAGGCACCATTGAACTTCCTGAGATCTATGCATATCCTTATTTCTTCCTTCTACTTCTTTTCATGAACTACTATTGGGCCCATCCAATCAGATTCTTCCACCAGTTCAATAATACCTGTCGCGAGCATCTTATCCAACTCCAAGAAAACCCTTTATTTATACTTTGGATTGACATGGTAAGGTCTTTGTTTAACAGCTTCACTTCCAGTTTTAGAGTGATCTTCATGACACCAAAATCCCCTATTATCCCTTTCAGATTTGAAAACTTCGTGGGGAACAAATCCTGATATTTGCGGAGTAGCTCGGTTATCTACTTTCGTGTTGTCCTAGTAGTCCCCAATCTTTGCAAACTTCAGTTCTGCCTCCATGCTAATGTTCACCTATCTAGTTTTGAGCGGTTTGGCTATGTCAAGGTTCTCTAGTTGCAGTCCTTCAACTTTGCAGTGACCTTCAATCTCTGGAATATTAATCTTCCTCGAGTATTCATCTTCCTTTTCCTCTGTTACATTGTAGCACTCCAACATGTGGCTCAGATGGGTACTCCAGTAAGGTTGAATCAAATCTAGAGGATCCTATGGTATCCTGAAAATTCATGCCTTAACCTCTTGTAATGCATCATCAATACTTTCAAACCCATCCTCAAAGTTGAACGTCATCAAAAATACTTGGTGCAAAACATCCAATTCTTCAGTGCCATGGAGTTCCATCTCCAAGTACCAATTCATCAGTATAACATCTAAGGTATGATAAAACAGATGTACCCACTCCAGCTGAGGCTTTGCTCCATATGCTTCGGTCCATTTAGCTAGATGGTTGTGCAAATCATTTCTCCCATCATGTTTTTCTGTTAGCCGCACTTGTGGGTGGCCAAATTGCACTCTCTTAATTTTACTTTATATGTGCCAATCATTAAAAATGTCCTTGTGCATTCCCCGCGATCTCATAGGCATAATGTGCAGCACCTAGTCCAAGGCCTAGAAGTGATGCTTCTTTGACACTTCTCTCTCAAATGCATCCAAAAAGTGATCAACATTAGTTAAACCACCATAGTAAGTGAGATTTATTACCTCTGAGGATACATAGCACAACGACTTGGTCATAATATTACAATGCAATGTAGTTACCTCATGTAGTCGATTCTACAAGTTCCCCAGTTCTTTGTCTAAATCTAAGATGTAGGAACATTCGCGGTCCCATGCAATATGTCCATTTGTTGTCGGATTCACCCAAACCTGATCTCGCACTGTTATCTTGTAATTCTAGTCCAAATCATCAGCACTTTCATAATCACAGACTGGTTTTGTATAGCTCATTCCCTCTATAGGGTCCAGTGGCACCACTACACAAATATATTTCTTCTCAAAGATCATCTTTTGCTTCTTTAGATTGATTACCCCATTCATGTCAATGGCCCAATCGATCCCAAGGAGCATAGGGTAGGGATTTTTATCGTCCACAATCTCTATCATTTCAAAATCAACTAGTGCACTCGTGCCTTCAATATCAACTGTTACCCACTGCAATCTCCCCATTGGGATGATTTTCTACTAATTCTCTGTCCTTAACTAAATTGATGACCACTATAGCATAGGTCTCCCCATTCTCTTCCATTTTTGTTTCAGAAAAATGTTAACGTCCAACCCCAAATCTAAAATGACATGATCCATTTCATATTCTCTTATCTATGTGGTGAGTCTCATCTCACGTCTAGTTATTTCCTTATTCTTACTAAGCTTTCTAGCTATGCGCAGTCCATAAGTAATGTCTTCCTTGCCAGCGCACTTATTGATCAGCTCCTACAGTCCCTTCATAGCCTTGCTATCACATAGGAGTTTCAAGAAGGTCTCCAAGAATGTGGTAATCATGGACAGGTCCATTTCATCAGTCAGCTTCTCTTGACTCCCTAAGGTAGAGGCCTCAGCGAAACGTTTCTTCGCTTCCATAAATGTTTCTTTTATGCATTCTAGATCAAACCCGATCTCCTTTTCTAGGACTTTGCGGACCTACTCTTCTTCATCAGGCTGCTTCCCCTTATCCTCACCAGTTGTCGTTCCACTCTACAACACAATATTTACCTTAGGGTCTTCCTCACGAGGCTCAACCCTCATCATCTGCATGTTTTGAGTCGGTTGCAGAGGGTGCACCCCATTCTCGCATGTCTTAGCTAACAATATAGGGCAATCCTTTGTCACATGGTCAAACTGGGTACAATAGCATCATGACAAATGTGTCGGATTTGGGCACTCTCGCGCATAGTGTTTTGGTCCTCCACAATTGTAACAAATAACCTGCCCTCGACCACTACTAGGTCCTCCTCCACCTTTGCCTCATCCACGCCCTTGATACTTGCCTCGCACTCCTCCAACTCCTTGGTCCGGAGGTAGCATTTCTGTCTGGATCCTGTATGTAGGTGTCCTTTCCAGCATTAACTCATAACTATGACAATTACACTCATCATGCCCCATTAATTAACAAAAGTTGTAGAAAAGTTGTTGCAGTCTTTGTACGAATTTCTGTAGCAAATAGCAATTGTTTGTCGCATGTTTCCAAGCTACCTGATAGATAACACAGCATAGCATAGGCCCTATGCTTGGCCCTGCTACAGCTTCCAACCACAGAGGCATTGGCACCCCTGCTATGACATAATTTGCGAACACTGGACAGTGATCCTTGTCATGATCTTAGCTTTCTCACTTTAGGCACCAAACTTCTTTGAGCACCTTGGGCTAAGCTATTATAGCTTTCTTCAGACTCTGCATTTCAGGGCAAGTGTTCTGCAACTACACATGAATCTGCTGAACCCCCAGATTAGCATCTTGCATCAGTGTCTCATGCAATCTATCTCAATTTCCAAAGCTTCACCCTCGGCCCCAATCTTCTATTGTGATAGTGAAACCCTTAGATGAGGCAAGAGTGAGGCCACAAACCACTCACAGTGCTACCCATTAGTCAGATTCATGTTAGCCTCACAAATCATACATTTCAATCTCTCATCCAAATCCCAGGGTGTCTCACCAGGCTTCATCATGATATCTTTGAATCCCACAGTTGATTGTGCCTCAGACTTAGGCCTATTGAATTCCTTATTCAGCATAGTCTGGATATCTGCCAATCCAGATGTCGGATTACCAATGCAGTACTTAATGAACCAAGTTAGTGTGTGATCCTGCAAAGCACTAACCAACACTGCTTTCTTCATTTAATCGTTCATGATACCCTCAGCTTCCCTTACCACCTTCACGACGAACCAAAACTAGTCCGGATCTTCATTTCCTCTGCGCTTGAACACAGGTAGATTTACGGAGTTCGCCATGTTGAACGGTGGTATGGGTGAGGGGGTAAGCAGTGAAGGTGAGGATGGAGGTGGTGTGGGTGGATGAGGTATTTGCGGGAACCCCAGTCTTATCATCTGAATAGTCCTCTATAGAGAAGCATGTGTTGCTCCCTCATCGTCACCCAGAGGAGGTTCAATCAAACGGCTATATTCATGGCCTTTTTTTCCTCCTTTCCTATAAGTCTAAACACTTCATGTAGCCCTAAACATCAAGGTAATTGCATAAACCACTTTTCACACAAGAGAATCTTAATCCAAGTATTTATCGATTTTAAACATGGAAACTTTTAGGGGCAAATGTTCACCCTTTGGTGAAATTAAGGGGTTTTAAATTTTCAGTGGGCAAATATTTTGTATCATAGTACATTTTTACAAATCGCCTCAAATAGCCCACCTTATTTTAAGGGAGAGGCTAAAAAAGGTAAATTTAGCCCTTGAAATTAGGAGTTACAACCTTCCATTCGCTGTAATTTTCAAGAATAGGTTTTATTTAAGTGAATCCTATGGGCCAAATACCATATTTATAAAAGAGGTATGGTAAATTAATAAAAATATAAATAAATGAGACGTATAGTAAATAAATAAAACATTTTTTATATTTACTCCATAAGTCACCTTATATACATGCAAGGGTGTAAGCAACTAAAAATATAAACAAAGTGGAGGTATGGTAAATAAATAAAACCTCTTTTTATATTTAGTCTGTAACCCTATTTCTATTTATGAAGACTCAAAAAAGAGGTCTTATTTAAGTGAATACTATGGGCCAAATACCATATTTGTAAAAGAGGTATGGAAATTAATAAAAATATAAATAAACAAGAGGTATGGTAAACAAATAAAACATTTTTTTTATATTTACTCCATAAGTCACCTTATATTTAGGAACACTCAAAAAACGGGTTATATTTAGGTGAAACCTATGGGCAAAATACTGTGAGCCGAATACCATGGGCTAGATTATTATTAATACCATGAAAAAAAACATTATTAACCCTAATATTAGTATTAATAAAAATAAAAATGGTATTGACCCATGGTATTCACGTGGAATGTAGCCTATTTAAATGGGGGAATTAAACCAACGTATATCCATCTTTACTCTAGATCTACTAAGCCCCAAGAGGGATCAAATATCGTGATATGCAAACTAGCATAGAGTGAAAAAATATTAGATCCCTTTGGGGGCTTGGTGGATAAGAGTAAAAATGGATGTTGTAATTTAATGTATGTTAAACATTTTAACTTGGTTAAAATAAAAATTAAAAAATAAAATAAAAATCAATTATTAATTTTTATAAATTACTAATAGTAATTTTTAAGCTATAGGTTTAGGATAACCCATGGTATTGACCCCTGGTAATACGATGGTATTCATGTGAGCATAGACTATTTAAAGGGGAAATTATATCATCTTAGATCCATCTTAATTCTGAGTCTACAAAGTGCTCAGAGGGATAAATAGATTTCATCCCCCTGCTCAAAGGGATAAATAGATTTCATGCCCCTAAGAGTGGTAGATGTGGAGTTAAGATGGATATAGGTTGGTTTTTATGATAATAAATACTTTAAATAGATTTAGGAAATTATATTGTAAAAACATCTTAAGGTGAATGATTAAAGCTACATTTAGTCACTTCACAAAATTTAGTAAAAAATACCAATATCTACATTAATATTGGTTTTTAACTTTTTCTGATTTAACAAAAAAAAATTCAAAACAATGAAACCTTATCACTCTTTCCACATCACCCTCACAGAAGATTTCTCACCATTTTTGAAACTTTCTCAATATGATATCTTAATGAAAAAGTTTAGGTACTAATGTTGGATTAGTTGTTTGAAAACTAAGCTGGTTTGTACAACCTTTCATCTTCTGTGTTATTCTTAGTTTGTCCTAATGATCTGTAGGGGTTGGAGCCATTGCACCATATTTTCCTGAAAGGTGGAGATTGTTCACCAAAAAGGAAATTAATCTACATGTTACAATGCTATTAAAAAATGCAAGACCTACGAGGGTAGTGAATTATGCTAATAAGAAATTTAAATTGGGAGAGACGTAATTAAATTTTATTATTTAATTGAAGATTTCCAATTAAAATAAAAATAAATCTACATTTATATATTCATATATTGATTGGAAGGATTCTCACAATGGTCACTTATTTCAATTAGATCCCCTTCAAGCCTTTGGGAACCTAGTATTTTCTTATATAATATAGTTTGGGCTTGCTACTTGTTGGTGTGTTGGGGTAAACAAACTTGATGTGTGTTTTTTTATCTCGCAGTTGGAGTCTATGGAATAAGAATGAAATTTTTTAACTTGAAAAAAGTGGTAGCTTGACAAAAGTTGTAGAAAAGATTAATCTCTCCTACCTTGACAGAACTCATTGTCAATATCAACACCTACAAGAACTCTGTTGTGGAATATTATCAAAACTAATAGAAGGATATGAAAGAGTGTATTGTAAGAACCTTGACAAACATGGCCACTGAAACATGGAACATTGTTTGTAGGAAGAGAAAATTATGTTTCTTTTGCCCAAACATGTATGTTAGTATATTACAATTTAATGAATATGTTTTCTTATTATCATATATGGTTTCATAATTTAACAAAACATTTGCCAAGACTTCACAATGTTTTATTACTCAATAAAATATTTTCCAAGATCTTACAAGATTTTATAATTTAGTGAAAGATTCTCCATCACTATACAAGATAATATAATCTGGTGAGAGATTTATCAAAAAAATTATATATACATATTATATTATTGATAAAATCACCTCCCATTTTCGCTATGTATCATGGGGATTAGCCCATTTATTATACTTATAAATTTAGGGTGGTTCTTAAAATTTTCCCTAAGACCCAGGTTCAACATTAAGTAGCCAAGAAAATCACTACGTTATTGGCCCTTTCGGCATCAATTCGCAGAGCGCAGACTGAAATCTCACCCAAAGTAGTATTGGGGGATGCAGAAACCAAGTTTCTGCACCCTGAGATGTTTGCGATGTCGGTTACATGCCCTAACCATTCCTTTGTGTAGACCGATAAGCCCTTTAGGGCTTATCAAAGTATTTCTCTTATTCATCCTTGAAGCCTTCGCAAAAGTATCTGATCGTCCTTCGCGGACCCCAAATAGATAGATCAAGCACTTATGTGCCTCTGTAATTACTCTTACTTCTGTATTTACTCAGATTAGCTTAATTATTAACTAACTTTAACATACATTATGGTTATCTTCGCGTAAACAGATATTTTTACTTGCGTTCATATGACAAAGTAAAATACATAGATTCGCACATCAATTTAGCATTAATTCATAACCCTGGTATTCAACATAACATAATCGTAACATTCATAACATAAGTAAAATAACACATACAAATAATTCCATAATACCTCTGTTTATTGATAATATAGATTTCCAGTACAAACTCTGACTACCCTGTGCACATTGCTATAGGGGGGTCTGTGAACTCAGCTGTGGAATTCTACCCTAGGCCTCTGCACACTCATTTGTAGAGTCTCTTCCAACGCTAAGACTCTTTGCTCTTAGCTCTCATAGACCTATAAACTTACTCATAACTCTACCAAAAACTTATCAACTACCTTAGACTCTCTAAGACTCTCCTTTTTTATACATTTCCATGGCCGAGAGACCAAGGGTGGAAATCCTTTTTGGTTGTTTACATCTTCATGCTCCGCAACCACAAAATGCAGGGAATTTACATTCTTTACACAAAACTTGGGCCTTTAGCCCCAAAACTTGGGCTCTTAACCCCAAAATTGACCCTAGGCAACCCGTTCCCAACAGGGCCTTACATTATAAAGCTATTAATTCGAAAAGAAGCTCATGAAGTTGTAGATTATAATAGAAATGTATTGAGTTAGCATAAAAATGGAATCTACGTCAAGAAGTACTATGCATGAGTAGTATTTCTTAATCATTTCTCCTTTTATAATTGTTGTATATTAGTAGTTACAATGTTTGTTAGGTTTGATTTTCATTTATTTTTCTTATCATGTTTTCAACATTCTTAATATATGTCGATAAATGACCTAACATTTATAAAATGGTTGGGATGGGGGGGAATAATGGGAAAGACATATTTATAGTACATATGTTTTTCCCATTATTTCATCCCACCATGCTACCATTTGATGATTGTTCTAACCATCACAGTCAAAACTTAGTTTCCACAACTTGGGAGGCTTATTCTCCAATTGGCGAGTTGATTAAATTTGGTGGTGCTTGGACTAGTGTTGTAACTAATAATATCACTTAGTATAGTGCCATTATTGAATTACTTTTTGAATCTAACTCTCATGGAATTAGATCTTTGGTAGTTCATCTTGATTCCCAACAGGTAGTGTCAAAATTGAATAATTGAGATTGGGTTTGTGATCTCTCTCTTATCTAGATATATCTATGTATAACATTACTTGAATGCAATTTTAATTTTATCTCTTATGTTCAAGTGCTTATTAGTAGAACTCTTATGTCCAATGAATTAGCTAATTATGTACTAGATTGGCATATTTTTCATTCACAACATTCAAAGCATCATAATTTTAAAATTATAGTTGCACATATGTAAAGTCGATCATGCAGATGTGGGACCATTAAGAGCAAAGGGATACCCATGTCACAATCATCGAGGTAGAGGCAATGAGAAACCTAGTGTTGAGGTGGATTGAGTTCATTGATATGTGCATTAAAACCTAGAGGTCTTGAGATAGTAGGCGTAGAGGTCTTGAGATAGTAGGTGCCAATGGCATAGCTTAAAGACCTACTAGTGTAGGTGATCGAGCGATGTGTAATAGGAGTATTATGTGTGTGTGTGTACACCTATTTCAATGGGTCGCAAACATCATAATTTTCTACCATGACACACATTAAGACACATGGCCTTGGGATTGATTATCACATGCATTTTTGTATTGATCATAGATACATAGGCATGATCATGGGAAGAGAAACCAATTTTGAAGGAAATTTATTATATATATATATATATATTAAATAAAAGTTATTTGCATATTTAACTGGATTTTTATTGTGTCAAGAAACACTTTCCATTAGCAAACCTAATGTAGAAGTGTTGTTGTAATATCATATTAGGTAAACATTTTGACTCAATAAAATAAAATTTAAAAAAATTAATATTCAAATTACTTAAAATAAAATTCAAATTCAAATTATTTGTACTTTTAAGAATAATAAGTTATTTTGTAAACATTTTGACTCAATCAAATAAAAAGTAAAAAATAATATTCAAATTATTTAAAATTAAATTAAATTTAAAAAGTTATGACAAACTAACATTTTGACTCAGTCAAATAAAAATAACATTATCCAAATTTTTAAGAATCACAAGTTTGATTTGTTTAATCTGTAAAGTCTTCATGGTGCTCAATCCATATATGCTTTCAAAAGTGCATTTTAAACAAGAAGAAATCGTAATCTTACTCAAAACCTAAGGTTGAATTTAGGTCAAAAAATCATTTCTTCTATTAGTTAGAATTTTTGTTTAAATCCAATGTAAATCCATCTTAACTCAAGATTTATCAAGTGCTCAGAAAAATTGAGTCTATCTAAGTGCAAATCTTTCCTCAAATTTTACACTCTGTAAATTATTTACAAATGACAAATTTAATTCAACACACAGTTGAAAATTAAAAAATAATAAAAAATCTAAAAATTAAATATGATGATTATATTATCTCCATGTTTCTATGTGACCCATTCCTGCATCTTCAACATAATCCAAATCCTCATACGATACGGTACCATGGAGGCTGTTTATACTATGATCCAAATCCTCCAAATCCTTACATGATAAAGGTACCATGTAGGCTAGCTATACTATCTCCATGTCTCTATGTGGTCTCTTCCTCCATCTTAAACAGGATCCAAATCCTCACATGATAAGGTACCATGTAGACTAGCTATTCTATCTCCATGTCTCTCTGTGGTCTCTTCCTCCATCTAAAGCAGGATCCAAATCTTCACATGATTGGGTTTTAAGAAAACGACAAAGGTATCGGAATTCAAGTATAAACTATGAACAATTGGTGTCTGACAACAGTCAAACATCGGGCAATGAACTGGTCCGAGATTCAAGACACAGGGATGAAAGCACCGAAACACAAGAGTCATGGAAAGGGCCCACAGAAACAATAAAGGAATGCTGCAGACCTAAAAGTCATATACCGTGATTAATTAAACAATTTGTTCAGTTCTGCAACGTTGAAATGCACCATCCAATTACCAGTGGGAACAACCATGTGGCCGACGAGTTCGGATATTTGTAGCGCTATGGACTTTTTTTAACTCAATATCTTCACACTAGTCAGTAGTTATATCTGTTCGCCAGGGCAATCGCTGCACCATCCTTTTTAATAATCTGATATTTTAGTATGCAAAATTCATGCTGGTTACTGTTAATTATTGTTACTTCATAATTAATTCGGTTACTATTAATTATTGTTACTGTATAAATAATTCGGTTACTGTTATGATTATTGTTTATAGGTCTCCGAATAAGAATAGGGATGAAGCATCCTGAAAACATAGAAGAGAAATATTTGAAAATGAATGGAAGGTGGCACAAAACACAAGAAGCTTCAAAACCTGGGCATGACAAAAACATTGAAAGAATGCTTTTGTTTAATTTTATCACAGGGGCACCATTAGAAGCTACTGTATAATTAAAATAGTTTCATATTGTTCTAAGTGATGCCCACATATCATTGGGAGCAAGGCTTTATCTTAAATTTGAGATATGGGATTCATGTTTTTCTGTGCTCTTATTGTTTATTTTGGGGCTTTTTCAAATATTGTTGTTTATGCGAGCATGAATCCAGCTGTTGGGGTTGAAGGTTGAAATATGGGCTTTGTAATAAAATAGTCAATCCAGTTGGTAGACTGTTGAAATTTAGGTCTTCTGCAGCGATATATTGTAATATTATAGCAAATCCAGTTGGTGCTCATATTCAGATCTTTTACTTCTTTTATTCTCGTATTCATATAGCGTTGTTTACTGCTTTTCTCCTCGTGCATCCCTGTTTTTCGAAGATTGTCATGTGTTATTATTATTATTAATCTACTCCTTATCTCTGACTATTAAATAAACAGACTTTATTCGATCCGTGTACTACCAGGTTTAAGTATTGGATGGTTGTCTTCGCACTTTCTGTGACGTATTATTTGATAAGATGATCCCTTCTTTATAATATTTCTCCCACCCATCATCAAAAGCTGCTTCTCTGCACAGGAGTCATGCGTTTCGTCATATTTTTCCTCGCCATGCACATTCTGGGACGATTTATAAATAGAGGAATCCTTAGATTAACTACAGTCAGATATACGTTAACTTCATCTTAAAATGTAGTGTATTCAGCGCTCAAAAAGGTCCAAACCTCAAATGTATTAAACATTTAAAAGGTATCCAAAAATGTGCAATTTATTCTGCATCAGGTGATTGGTTTAAATTTCATGGGAAAAATAATGGGTCCGAGTCTTATTTGGAGATAAAACAATATCATTTGGACAAACATGCCCAATAAAACCTCCCACAACCTTAGATACAGCAAATCATTCTTCCACCCCTTGCCAAAGACACAAAGTACCTTTTGGTTAGTTTTATAGTTATATATTTGTATGTATATATATTCTAAAATAGTATTCATTCATAATTATTCTTATTCATAGTATATTGAATTAATTTATTCATAATTATTTTTCAATATTTTTAAATAGTTTTATTCATAGTATGGCAATTATTAATAAGAGAAACTAATATTTTGGGCAATCTTATGTTTTGTAAAAAAATATTTAAAATCTCTCAATATTAATTATTAGTGATGGCTTTCTATGATGGAAATAGAAAAATACACATTAATAGAATGAGTATAGCTAAAAATTATATTGATACTAACTCTAGAAGTGAATAAAGTTTATTCTCTACATGATGAGTTAAAGTCATTGTTACTCATTGAAAATGAGGTTGTTATTACTGGTGCATTGTTTTTTTTATTTTTTTTTATTTTTTTTTCTATGTTAAGACTAATCTACGCACCCACTGGGGATTTGAACCGGTGACCTATCGCAAGGAGTGCCTTAAGAGCGCACCCATTCATCGTCAATCCAAACCTCCGTGGGCTTATTACTAGTGCATTGTTGTAAGTTATTACTTGTTTTTTTAGAATGTGGACTACATTGCACTTAGACACTGACATACATATAATCATTAAGAGGTGCCTTGCGTGGTTCATCCTTGATGCAGTAAAAGCCGCATCTACCCATATTATGAAAATAAAATTGCATGTCACACTATGTCTCAAGAATTTTAATATTCCTCCCTAGTAAAACCTTCTTAAATCAAGGGTTAATGCTCTTAATTAAATGCTTAAGCAAAAGCTATTTAATCACACATTAATCAGATTATATCCTTGGATTTTCTTAACCTCTGATCCACAAAAAACTTGACCAATCACCATCAACCGCTAGTCGCACAACTAACATATTTATTTCAACACTTGACTTCTGGGCGCTCCAAAGTACCATCGTTGATTTGTCCCGTCTGATCCAACTGTTATCGCGATGTATCACATGCCAACTAGCCCAACCGATCTCCACCATCTATTTCATTTACCTCAATTCAATGATGATCGAGTAATTTCGTGTGATTACTAGCACGATACATAACATGTCGAGGGCATGCGGAAAAAATGGTTTTCCCATGCTATGTGTCAACCCCTCAGGTTAATCATGTGAATTTGTGAAATATCATTTACCATTTTGAGACCACACTAGATACTACTTACCGCTTTCGTAGACCACTCCATTATTCTGCTGTCATGTGGCTTAATCTGATCCCTTCACTTCTTGACTTTATTTTGCGCAATAAGATCTCTGCCAATCCTATTCTATCAATCTTGTCTGTTGATCTGACTGATCCATCAGTTCCTGTGCATGATTACTTCATTTCTTCCTCCTTTCCTTTCTTCATCTTTATGAAATTCCTCAGTGTTCTTGCCTATTCATCTGACTCACCTATATGATTCTTTATTCATCTATCATTTCTGAGATTATTCAATCACTTGTGATTGTTGTACTCCTTCTCTGTGCACTGTCCTCCCTCTGTTCTTCTATGGTTTAGGTTTTCTCCAAGGTTTCTGGTCTTTGATTGTTCTTCAACACACCTTCCTCCTGAACTTACTTCGACTTACCTTTAAGTGCTATCACATCTAAACTTCAACTTTGATCCTTCAATCGAATTCAAACAATTAGACCACTATCTTTCATTCTCCACCTTTGTTTTTTGCTTTAATTTCACCTGCATACATATATTATGCAAAATTACTCTAATTCACACACAATTTATAATTCAATTACTCAATACACAACACACATCTCAGGAATTGAATTCTCTATCTTTATAAACAATTATTTACATAACGAATCTCTCTCTCTTTTCTTTCATGCCCGTAGGCTTATAGTCAAACCCTATTTAATCTCTGAATTATGATTTTCACTCTCTCACTAACTCTCTAACTCTCTAACTAACTCTCTCTATGTCTTTTAGGCTTGCATTTATACAAAAGGTTTTGTTAACCAAATCTAGTTGAGATCCTTAATCTTTTGAAGTGAATCATGAATATCCTCTAAGTCCACTTTTGACTCAACTAATCCCTAAGGATCCTCTCTAGTTCCACAAACCATGAAACCAATTCCTAATATGAGATTTACAATTGATTTCCAAATCTCTCAATCCCTATGGAATCATAACTAGCCTAAATCTCTCATGTTCTCCAACATTCGAGAACATTTACAAATATCCTCACAACATCTAATTAATTCCTATTCTTAATATCTCTCATAAAAGTACTTAAAAACCTTAATAATTACATTAATCTAATACTCAAGAAACCATTACTTCCTTGAAAACACAATATCATTTTCAATACTCCTTATGTCTACTAAAATACAATGATATTTCTGAGCAGACACCCAAGGTTGAAAACAATCATTATCTCTAGATCATGGGTTCTCATAGGTTGAGAGAAAACCTCCAGGGTCCCAAACTTTAGTTTGTAGTTGTCTTAATGCTTTGTTCCTTTCTTGTTGTTGTATGTTTGTTGTCTTATGTTTCATCTTCCTCTCCTTGTCAATCAATTCCAAATTCTGATTGATCACTCTTCCTGTTGCTACAGTCTACTCCATTTGGACTGCTTCATCATTAATTGCCATAATTATTCAATATCTAGCTCCAACACGTCCTTGGGCTGGTACATACTTTGCCATTTTTTGTTGTAGTCTATCCACTTATCTTCAAACTACTATTCATTATCTTCTCTTTGAAGTAGTCAAATTCTTACTATCGCCCTTTCATCCTTACCCTCTTCTCACTTTCAAAATTGTTCAATATCTGTATTTTTACTTTCAAAAAATAAAATGTCCTTGAATTCCCCTTGTACTTGATTCCTCTCAAATACATTACTATGTTGTTCATCAATTCCAGCATATTTTCCTTCCTCTTCTTTGACAACCCTCAGTAATTTTCCTTCACTTCCTTAATTGATTCTGAGAGTCAATTTAATTTTTCCAAGCACGTTATCTTCATGTTTTTCTTTTTCCTCATCAGCGTGTCAAACGTGGCAACTTCCAATCTTCTTCCTCTATCAACACATCAGTATGTTGATTCAGCCTCTTTAAAGAATTCTCCAAAGGACTCTCGAGACTGTCATCAGGTCTCTCTTCGATACTATCCGTTTCAATTATGTCTTTCTGCTCTTGTCCACTGTAATGAAATCTTTCTTCTGCAATTGCACTATCATACTCTGAGTTTTCCAGCAAATATTCTATAAATTCAATTTCTCTTTGACACTTCATAAGTATTTCATCATCACTTATAATTCCTACATTTCTACACAATTTATTAGTTTGAGAATTACAAGGTTCAACAATCTCAACTTTTTCTTCACATAGCAGCTCTTCAAACTGAATCTCATCTCCCTCTTTCACAATAAATTGTTCCTTTGTTGTAATAGCTTCAAACATCAATGTATTACTAAATCCTTTCTACTACAATAATTCACATCTTTTCTCATTCAAGAGACATTCTCCATCATTCTTTACTTCAGAGTGTTTATCTTCTGAAATATACTCTTCCATACTTTTGACAGTCTCAAAATATTGCCCATCCTCTGCAAAACCTATAATCACATAAAAATTATCAGATTCAAATGTACAAGGTTTCATATCCTCCTACTGATCTGAATTTGTCTAAGAATTCAAAAAATCATCAATGATTCCTTCTTTAGCAAAGTAAACTTCTTGTTGTCTTGAATCCTCACAATAATTCATAAGATCTTCCACATGTCCCCAGTCTTCATCTTCACCTAGAACTTCACCCCATTCTACTTCACAAATGGAAACATCCATTCTCAACTCAGCTTCTTTGAGTTCTTCAGACTTCAATTGAACATTCATTTCCTGTTCAAGCTTTTGCAACTCTCCAGCTAACTGTATATTCACCTGTTCATTTCTCTTCTCTTGTAGGCTCTACCACTTTAATTTCTTCCTTATAACATAACCATGCTTCTGGTCATCCTTATTCATCTACAACCTCTACATCAATAACTCAAGATGGAAATTTATCTTATCTTTTCCTCTGTCAATTCCCTCTTAACTCATTCTCTTGCCATTTGCCTTGGCATCCTCCTTCTTCACTTTTCTTCTATTGTGGTCTTCGTAAAAAATTCTATTATCTCTGTTATGACTATCAGTAGTCATCTCCTTCTCTGTTTTCATGAGTTCCCCACTCACTTACTACGAATTGTATCAAAGCCTCTGCAACAACAAGTCCTCCTTGTTTCCACTTACCTCACCAAGATTTCCTCTGTACTTGGTCTTTTGGCAAGCACTTGGTTCTCTATTCTCTTGAACCTATTTGAGCACTTCTCTCTATTCCTTCTAGGCTTCAACTCATATGCACCTTTTAAGAACACAACTGTCCTCTTGTATTTCAATCACAAATGAAATATTAGGTTATGGCCACCTCTTCTTTCACTCAGATATTCTTACCAACTATCTTCATTATTGCTTCTTCTTTTTTGCTAAGATACCTTCTTTTGTCCACAACTTGAAGTCTGCAACAACAATCTTCAAACCAAATTAAAACAAAAGCATATCATCTCATCTTTAAGACCTTTGCACGATCCTATCCTCCCATTCACCTGCACTTCAAATGGATTGTTCTCTACTTCTTTGCATCTGCAAATTCTGCTACACTTTATCTCTGTGTGTCTACTATTTTTCAGATTTAAAATCTGATCTCCTTTCACTTGTATACATACCTTCAAAACATAACTCTATTCTAAATTTTCTCAAAGAATTTTTCACACAAAATTTCCTTGTTCAACTCTCATACCAAAAATGGCACAACAAAAGCCGCATCTACCCACATTATGCAAATAAAATTTCATGTCATACTATGTCTCAGGAATTTTAATATTCCTCCCTAGTAAAACATTCTTAAACCAAGGTTTAATGCTCTTAATTAAATGCTTAAGCATAAGCTATTTAATCACACATTAATCAGATTATATCCGTGGATTTTCTTAACGTTCGATCCACAATAAACCTGACCAATCACCATCAATTGTGTGTCACACAACTGAGTATTTATTTAAACACTTGACTTTTGGGCGCTCCAAATTACCATCGTTGATCTATCCAATCTGATCTAATTGCTATCACAACGTATCACACACCAACTAGACTGACCGATCTCCACCATCTATTTCATTTACCTCAATCCAACGATGATCGCGTAATCTCACGTGATTACTAGCACGATACATAATAGGTTAAGGGCACGCAAGAAAAGTGGTTTTCCTGTGCTACATGTCAACCCCTCAGGTTAATCATATGAATTTGTGAAATATCGTTTACCATTTTGAGACCATCCAACATACTACTTACCGCTTTCGCAGACTACTCCATTATTCTGCTATCATGTGGCTTAATCTGATCCCTTCACTTCTTGACTTTGTTTTGCACCATAGTATCTTGTTCGATCCTATTCTATCAATGTTGTCCATTGATCTGACTAATCCAACAGTTCCTGTGCATGATTACTTCATTTCTTCCTCCTTTCCTTTCTTCATCTTTATGCAATTCCTCAGTGTTCTGGTCTATTCATTTGACTCGCCTATACGATTCTTTATGCATCTATCCTTTCTAAGATTATTCAATCACTTCTCATTGTTGTACTCCTTCTTTGTGCACTGTCCTCTCTCTATTCTTCTATGGTTTAGGTTTTCTCCAGGGTTTCTGGTCCTCGGTTGTTCTTTAGTACACCTTCCTCTTAAACTTACTTCAACCTACCTTTAAGCACTATGTGGTTTTCCTATGCTACATGTCAACCCCTCAAGTTAATCATGTGAATTTGTGAAATATCGTTTACCATTTTTAGACCATCCAAGATACTGCTTACCACTTTCGTAGACCGCTCCATTATTCTGCTATCATGTGGCTTAATCTGATCCCTTCACTTCTTGACTTTATTTTGCACCATAATATCTTCGTCGATCCTATTCTATCAATGTTGTCCATTGATCTGACTAATCCAACAGTTCCTGTGCATGATTACTTCATTTCTTCCTCCTTTCCTTTCTTCATCTTTATGCAATTCCTCAGTGTTCTGGTCTATTCATCTGACTCGCCTATACAATTCTTTATGCATCTATCCTTTCTGAGATTATTCAATCACTTCTCATTGTTGTACTCCTTTTTGCACTATCCTCTCTCTATTCTTCTATGGTTTAGGTTTTCTCCAGGGTTTCTGGTCCTTGGTTGTTCTTCAGAACACCTTCCTCTTGAACTTATTTCGACCTACCTTTAAGCGCTATCACATCTAAACTTCAACTTTGATCCTTCAATCATATTCAAATGATCAAACCACTATCCTTCATTCTCCATCTTTTCATTTTGCTTTAATTTCACCTACACACATATATTATGTAGAATTACTCTAATTCACACACAATTTATAATTCAATTACTCAATGCACACCAGACAATTGAAGAATCGAATTCTCTGTCTTTATAAACAAGTATTTACATAATGAATCTCTCTCTCTCTCACCTAATTTTCTAATCAGTGGCCTTTTTCCTTTCATGCTCGTAGGCTTATAGTCAAACCCTATTTAATCTCTGAATTATGATTTTCACTCTCTCACTAACTCTCTAACTCTATAACTAACTAACTCTCTCT
>Ga0181459_100026_pt1 | contig 21478 bp, 15 predicted proteins | sample InSIn2SAF170_FD_119060 | JGI IMG/M metagenome (GOLD analysis project Ga0181459, IMG submission 119060) | Clean room microbial communities from NASA Spacecraft Assembly Facility at Jet Propulsion Laboratory, Pasadena, California, USA -... ...
TTGCAGATGTCGAAACAGGCGAGCTCGGAACTATGGACGATGAGGAGTATGCCCGATATGTACGACGAAGGATGTGGGAGAAGAGCACCGAGGGTCTAGAAGCTGCAAAGGAAGCCAGAATACGCCAGCAAAGAGAAGATCAGGCAAGGCGGGAGCAGGAGCAACCACAAGAGCAGCGAGAGCGCGGGCGCAATGCCAAGTCCCACCAGAACTACGACTTCGTGTTCGATATCGAGATCGAGAAGAGCTTACAACGAGGGGCACGTCGAAGAGATGAGAAGAGATGGCAGGAGATATGGAAAGCATACCAGGACAAGTGGCAGCAACTACAAGCTATCTCCCAAGCACGGAAAAGTCCACATGCTGATAACAGTGAACAGTTATTCCTGCGCAACAAGATCGCCTGGCCTGTCGAATCAGACAAATGCAAAGATGTTGGGCCGGAAGAAGTCGAGAGATTCATCGATCGCACGGCTTCTTCAAAGTCAGATGAACAGTCCTTCCAGGTAGCCAAGACTAACCTGCTGAAGAATGAGAGAATACGCTGGCATCCGGACAAGATCCAGCAAAGATATGGTTTCATGCAGATCGATGAAGGCACAATGGCTGGAGTGACAGCGGTCTTTCAAATCCTTGATCGTATATGGAATGAACTACGGAATCAACAAGGGTAGGTCCTTGCTCGTTTGAATTACAGGTGCAATTATTGAACGATCATTCGACTTGGTCTTGCAAAGGCCTTCTACCATGTGTCCATTCCTCATCGATTACAACCTGCGGCACTTCCCTGAGGAGCACATGAACGTGATCAATCCCAGGCACAGATTGCAAAGAGACCCAGTTCTTGAACCATATTACTCTGTCAGTGTCACCTAGAAGTGATTCAAGAGGTCTGGTAAATTTCCACTGAATAAAGGCGTCGACTTGTGCACGAGATTTTGGAGTCAGATCGCCTCTCGTAGGCTCGACTTCAAGTCTATTCTTCAGCCACACAATGAGATGTACGATACCCGGGGCCAAGCCATATGGCCAATCATTAGGCAAGATCTGGTAGTCATGGGAGTTGTTGAAGGGAACAGGATCTTCGTAATCAAATAGTAGGCCAGTCTCTGGTGTGGATCGTGGAGAAGGTGTCCATTTCAGCCTCGTTTGCACGACGAAATTCATGATGGTTCCATACTGCTGTTTTGTTGCAGCAGACCATTTAATATATCGTTTCAGGTCAGATGGCCATCGTCGAAGAGTTTCGAGTTTGTTTTCAGCTGTCAATGTATCAGTCTGAGTGAGCGCAATGATGGCTCATGTTTAAACAGTACCGATGATTTGTTTGAGCTGATCCCATGTATGCGGTTGGTATTCACTATCCTTCAGAAATAGATTGTACCGGTCCGTAGCTGTAAGCGGAAACGGAAACTCTTCTTCTTGTTCCATTCCCGCTACGAGCGTTCTGCTACCCCAGTTCAACACTGCCCACGGTCCTAAGAGGCTCTCACTGACTTCAAGCTATCTCAATTGGACAAAGCAGACATGCAAGTCGGGTAACTTCGTGGCCAAGGAAGTACCAGGACCGGCGAAAGTATCCCATAGCGGAAATATTCCCGCTTAGACACAAACAATCCGATTACCAGTGTGGGGGATTTGTGCAAAGAAGTGAGAATAGTAAATCAATACTTTTGAGTAGAGTACTTGAAACCTCCCTTGACTCAATCAACACGCACTTGCCATTTAAAAATCCTTTCTTCCACCGCACGACTGCAGACACTTTTTCGAATCGCATACACTTTTGGCAGACCACTCCGACATTGTGGAGAGATTTGTTGACTGTTCACCACAGTACATTTGGACAACCCCTCGTCCAACAAGAAGAAAATCACTGTTGCCACATTCATTTCTTTTTTAACTAATCGCTCTTTGGACTTGAGCAGTCGTATTACAAAATGGAGTAAGCAAACCCTCTTTCCACATATACACAGGGACACTGACCAAATCGACAGCATTCAAACCTTATTGAAGCAGAACCTCACTACCGTGGTACTCCCGGCCCTCGTTTTCATCATCGGCACTGGGCTAGTGAAGGTGGAATGGGTTCCAATTGCAGCAATCGTTGCAGCAGTGCTGGGAGGCGCCAAAGTCTACCTTAGTCGTACGTCGACACGCACGACAGTTTTACGGAAAGATTGTGCTAATACATGTGCAGAGCCACGCGAATTCTTGAAGCCGGATGCCTTCCAGGAACTTCCATTAACGAAAATCACCAAGACATCACACAATGTTAAAATCTACCGCTTCTCTTTGCCCTCCCCAAGCCAAGTCCTCGGACTACCGATCGGCCAGCACATTTCGATTGCAGCTACACCTAAGAATGCGGATAAAGAGATCGTACGGTCATACACTCCTATCTCGTCCGATGTGGATCTGGGCTATGTTGATTTTATGATCAAGTCCTATCCACAAGGCAACATTTCTGCACATATGGATCTTCTGAAAGAAGGAGACACCATGAAATTCCGTGGGCCAAAGGGTGCCATGGTCTACCAACCAAATATGTGCAAGCACATTGGAATGATTGCAGGTGGAACTGGTATTACTCCTATGCTCCAGATCATACGAGCCATCCAGCGAGGACGATCAAGCGGAGATAGGACCAAGGTCGACCTCATTTTTGCCAACGTCAACCCTGAGGACATTCTCCTCAAGGATGATATCGATGAGGTCGCAAGGAAGGATCCCAACTTCAAGGTTTACTACGTCCTGAACAACCCGCCAACTGGATGGACTGGTGGAGTGGGATTTGTGACACCAGACATGATCAAGGAACGACTCCCAGCTCCTGGACCGGATATGAAGCTTTTGATGTGTGGTCCACCTCCCATGGTTAGTGCTATGAAGAAGGCTGTTGAGAGTTTGGGGTATCAAAAGCCAAGACCTGTCAGCAAACTGGACGACCAAGTTTTCTGTTTCTAAGCAGACACTCTAAGAACATGGAAGTATATACAGTAAAGAGGAACATGAACCATATAGAGCCAGACCTCATTAGACTGCGTTTTGCCTGCCTATGGACGAACGTGTGGTTACTCGTTGAAAACATGCAGGCGTACCTATGATAGCTGGGATGCCCCTACCCTAACTTCTTAAGTAACAGATCGTGCTAGGTACAAATGGCCGCCTTTGATGAAGCTGGATTCTATCCTATTCAACAAGTTCTTTCTTCACAATCTCTAATTGTTTGTATTATTGACACAACTCCACGACTTTCTGCCTTCATAACAACTCTCTACCAGGCACTCCAGACTCCAAAAAGACGAGTATGGGATCCCTAGAATGAGTGGTCGAGGTGCGCACCAGCTCGCGATTAACGATTATAGAACCGGCCATTACTGCTCTGACCAACTCGGCAACCTGCAAGGAACGGAACACACTCGACATCACCCGGGCTACTCCGCTCTTGCCGATGCTTTATGGTTCAAAAACAAAGGATATCGCCGTCTTCATGCACAGCTTCAGCGATGATTGCGTGCTGATGGCCCTATGTTGTAAGCACGCGATGTTCCTCCTTCATGTCGCACTCCCGCCTTTACTTGGAGTGCTACTGGACGAATTACACAACAGAAATGTTAAGTTTTGTTCTTGAGGGGTTATATCTTCTTGATTCAACTTCTGCCAGACATTCGTTCACGGTAAGTCCTTCTTAACTCTACGTGCCCAGTGACCACAAGCCCAACCCCCCTGTTTTCATCCCTACGGACTTCGTTCCCTGTTGTGAGTATTGGATGAAGATGGCTCCTGGAGTAGTTGAAACAGAAAGAATATCTTCTCATGATATTCCTATCAAGCTAAATCAAAAGCTGGTTGACAAATCAATCTTCCCAGACGGCTTCAAAACATCAGGTAAGTGAAGGTCACTTGTTAGGGAACGTCAATTCCAAGAAGAATGCCGACTCCTTTTCAGGCCAGCATCCTCCCCTCTACGACCTGATCCGTCCTTACTCCGACTTTCCGAAGCACATCACCGGTTCAACAGTCTGGCGTCCTGAAGACTATGCCAACAACCCTGAGCGCTGGGTTCATCCCTTGTCCGAGTCAGATATCAATGAGATCTCTCAAGCCGCCGACAGGTTCACCGCATCGAACTTACCTTTAACTGCCATAACCAAGGAGAACTTCCCACTTCCGAATCTCGCCCTCTCCCTCCAATCTATGCGTTACGAGCTCCTCAACGCCAAAGGCTTCATTCTGTACAAGAACCTCCCAGTAACAGAATGGGGCACTCACAAATCTGCCATCGCCTATTTCGGTCTAGGAACATACATCGGACATCCCGTCTCCCAAAACGGACGTGGCCACATCCTCGGACACGTAAAAGATCTCGGCGAGGACAGTACACAAATCGACAAAGTAAGAATCTACCGCACCAATGCGCGCCAGTTCTTCCACGCAGATGACTGCGACGTAGTCGGTCTTCTATGCCTCGCGCGCGCCGAAGAAGGTGGCGAAAGCGATGTAGCAAGCATCCACAACGTCTGGAACATCCTCCAGCAAGAACGACCCGACATAGCTGAACTCCTCACCCAGCCAGTATGGTACTTCGACAGAAAAGGCGAAATTAGCCAGGGCGAAGAACCGTACATCCGAGGTGCAGTGTTTCACCTCGAAACTCCCGATCCAGAAAACTCAAATCGAGAGCCAAGAGTCTATTGTAAATGGGACCCCTACTACGCGCGCTCAACTACCCGATTCTCAGACGCGGGAATTATACCACCCTTGTCGCATGAGCAACAGGAAGCAATGCAAATCCTTGAAGACACATGCAACCGCGTCAAACTACATATGATCCTCGAGGTCGGCGACATCCAATTCGTAGCGAACTCACATACCCTACACGCTCGTACAGCATACAGAGATTATGCGCCTGACAGTGGAATGCCAAGGAGACATCTGATGAGATTGTGGTTGAGCACGCCTGTTAGTGAGGGTGGATGGAGACTTCCCTACTGGGACGCGGATGAGAAGAAGAGGGGTGGTATTCAGGTTGATGATATGCCGCCGGTGGCGAGGTTGGATGCTGATTGACGATCTCTTTCGAGATACGGAGTACGGAGCACGGAGTGCGGAGTACCGTATGCTTGCTCCGTTGACTACATACCTAGGTATGTACATACGTAAATGTACTATCAAAAAATTTTGACAGGACGCCTTTTGTTCGGTGCACGAATTCATTACAGATGGTAGGTCGAAAAGACATTCAGAAGCAAGTCGATGGTCTCCGATGTATAGTGCCGTGCAACCTAGGAGAATGGCAAGATCTGAGATTTTTTACAACTTTGAACAGCTGATGTGTAAGCGGATGATATCACGTGCTCCATCACGAAACCATCCTATATGGCTTTTCCTGACAGTATGTGAAGCATACGTAGGCAGTTGTACGATGTTGACGTGGGTGCAGACGTTGGTTACGGGAGACCGTTTCGATACTTGCGTGGATGGCTCGAGCGTTGTGAACAGTACAGCGTTGTTGTTATTATGTACGGAGGAAATCAACCACCAAAACACCGCCCTATATATCAACATACGTATTACTTCCTTAACACCACCTCAACTGCCATTAACCTGCACCACTCTGCTTCCTTGGATATTCACCAGCCCCTCAAGCTTCTTTACCTGCTGCTGCTGTCCATTCACAGCAGCTCCATTACTCGCCCCATTTCCATTCCCATTCCCATTCAACCCACTAGCCAAATTCCCCGAATACCTCGTACTCCTCCTCTTCATAGCATTAACATGCTTATACTTCCCCTCCCCCTCACCCATAAACTCCCACTGTCCATCAGTAACCCCTCTCCAGGCACCCGATCCATCGTCTTTGAACGTCCGAAGATTGGCAGCCCACTTACTCACGTCCTCTACCTTCGCGTTCTTCCAGATGTCTTGGGTGCTGACCTGCTCAGATACAATATGATACAAATCATCATAAACAGACTGGTCTTTATCCCTCGGCCATTTACCACCGTTACGCAAGTAGCTGAGGCGAAGTTGTTGGAGGTGGCGGACTGCAATTTCTGCTTCTTCCTTATCAGTAACAAGATCAAGATCCAACTCATCACTTGTCATATGAGACAGAATATCCTCATGCACACCCATCGCTTTGCCGTGCTGGTTCAAGGAGGTGTACATGCTTGCTCTTAAGCGCTCCATCTCGAGCGTTGTTTTATCTAAAGGACCCCATACGCGACGAAGGTTGTAGCATATGTCTTCGAGGAGGGAGAGGGCGGAGGAGCGCTCGCCCATGGCGAAACGACACTCGACGAGGCGCCGGCCGATGGAGACGATGGTTGGGGCGGGCCAGGTGCTGTGGCTTGCGGAGTGGCGGGAGAGCCAGAGGTCGTTTAGGATCCACTGGTATCATATGTTTAGTATTTTTGTCATGTGGAGTTTTGGTTGCAGACAGACTGCGCTAGGGAAAAGGGGGGACTTACTTCTAGATCAGTGTAGTTCTTTGTTTGGCCGAGGATGCCGACTAGGATGTTGAGATCTTTTAGTGGGAGGGAGATGAGGGAGAGACGGATGGCTTTGGCTGCGGATAGGACTTCTTGGAGAAGAGAGCCGGACAGTGCTGTCAATCGCTGCTCGATCTTCTCATCGCCTGATTTGCGTGTCCCGCGATCAGCGAGGTGCAGGCAGATCTGGAACGCGATTTCGACTTTACTTTGGCTGCGGAAGCCGTCGAAATGGTGCATGTATTTGTCCGAGATATAGGCCAGACTGTATCCACGCAGGAACTGGTTCTCACTGAACGCACGTGTGATAGCGTCGAACGCGGTTCGCAGGACGTGCAGGTCGTGCCCGTCCTTATCGAACTCGCCGAGAACAATGTCGAAGAATTGTCGGGGCGCAGAGGAGTCGATATCAGCGTTTTGACCGACTATTTCGGCCTGGAAGATGTCGAATAGCTCCTTTTCGATGCGGGTGTAGTCGCTGCGGCCTTTGGTCTTGAGGAAGAGGCGGAGACGGTTGCCGGTGGTGAGGAGGACGTCGAAGGAGGCGTTGGCTTTCTTTTGCTTGATGAAGGTGCTGACGAGGAGCTGCTCGGTCATTAGTTCTGACATTATTACGGAGAATTGACCGCCGGTGATGGTCTCTTCGAAGCCGACGATGAACGTGAATGCCTTGCGAGACGATATCTTGCCCTTGAGGGAACTGATGGTGCTTTCCCCGGTGATGGAATGTTGTCGAAGCTGGAAGAGGAATTCGGACGCCGTTGGTTGGGTTAGGTTCTGGTCCTTGTAGATTTTGGCAATGGTCTTGCTGGATTCGTACAATTTCTGCGTGTCTGACTCTTGGAGAATAAGCTCAGTAGTAACAGTCTCAATGCGTTGAACAGCTGCCTTGTTGTCGTTGGCTGTATTGCGGACCTTGAAGCACTTGACTAACAGACCAAGCCAGAATAGAGCGTCTGTATGGGAAATGCCCTTCTGGCCACGGACGCTGTCGAACTCCTCAATGTAGAGGCCTTGAGCTCGCTCGTTTGTAACGTTGAGTTTGCTATAAAGATGTGCAAGTGATCGTCGGGCTGTAGCAACAACACTGAACATGGAGGCAGAGGTTGCCGTCTTCGAGGTCAGGATTGACTCATACATCGACACGGCATCAGACCTGAACTTCTCAGCTTGCTCGTTGAGTTGAGCCAACTTCAAAGTGGCACTGAGTGTTCGCTCGGAGTCCTGACCGTAGAACTTGATGCATGTTGATCGATATTCGGCAGCCAGCTTGCGTCGAACTTCGTACTCGACAGTAGTCTTGGCTTCAAGAATATATAGATACCGATCGAAGACCTTTTCCACATATTCAACACCTAGATTGTACTCTTGGCCTTTTTGAATGAATGTCTGCCATAAGGTATGGTAAACCTTACGAGCGGCTTCCCAGTTTTGTTCTCGTTCATAGATGTTGCAGATAGCCAAACCAGCTTTGACGCCTTCTTTAGTCGTGGTTTCTGTCTTGGTATCCTTGAGACTAGTCCAGAGCTTCTCGTACGACTGGAGAGCTTGCTTGCGACGATTCTGCTTGAGTTCGTACTCAGCCTTCTCGTACAAAATACTGATAGTTTGCTGGTGTGTAGCTCCATAGACTGACAAGAGAGTCTCATGGGTAGACTGATAGATGCTCAAGGCGTCACTATGTCGGTAGACAGATTGATAGTGGCTGATTATCTCTTTGCTGAAAGAGATGAATTGCTCCGTATGTTGTTTCGCTTCACTTCGGTAAGCGGCGTATAGGCCGTAAATGACTGTGGAGGCCTCCTCAACGTAACTGAGACGCATATAGCTTGTTGCCAATTGCTTAGCAATCTCCACAGACTCCTTGGAAAACGAAGTCGTCATTCTGGCATCCTTTTGTCCGGTAAGAACAGAAGACCATTGTCTTTGAAGGATGTCTCGAGATACCTCGATAATCTCTTCATGCTTCTCTTGTTGACGATAGAGTGATAGCAATTGCTTAGTAGTGTTGATGGTCGTCTCGTCAACCGTTTGAGATGTAAGCGAGCTGGTTTCCAGGATCTCGCGGTATACCTCCTCCTGTTCATCAAATGAGCTAGCGCTTGTGGAGCTAACAGCGGTAGAGGATGATGTACTGGTGGAGGTCGAGGTACTGGTGCTGGTTCTGGTGGTAGCAGTTTCAGTCAGCGATTTAGCAACACTTTGAGCCTCTTTCGAAGTTTGTCGACCAGTACTCTTGTAGTACTTCCAGAGGTAGCTGTAAATGCTGCGAGCAGTGGAAGTAGCGGATGTGCTGTCCATGACCTTCAATTGACTGGCGATCTTTTGAATCCAGGAAATCTTGGCCTCGCCGTGGCTAGTACTCTTCTCAAGCTCGGAATAAAGACCGTTGAGAATACTTGTAGCTTCTTCAGTGCGGTTGTGACGTTGCAAGAACTGAACATACTCCATTGTCACATCGACCTGCTGTTCAGCGACCTTGACGTCCTTAGTTGCGCGGCTCTTCTCACTGATCTCACGCCAGTAGTTGACCATGACTTCCTCTGCTTTCTCCACGTTTTTCTCGGCTTCGTATTGCTGAACGGCATCCTTGGTAGAAGTGACACGTCGGTCGTCAGAAACCTCGAGGGTCTTCTCATCAGAAGTTTGCTGCTTCTGGGAGATCTTGGTCAATTGCTCTTTTGTCGCAACAGCCGTTAGTTTCTGGTAGACAGCTTCAGTCTCACTATGATGGTAACCATATTTGGAGACCAATACCTCGTAAATTTCGGTGTACAAGGAAGCGGCTTTGACGTTCTCGCTGATCGATGCGTAGTACTCGGCAAGACGTCGCAGATAGGTAATGGTCGTGGTATGTGAAACACCAGATTGCTTCCGCTGGATGTCAGCAATGAATGTCAGAGTTTCCTCGACTTCAGTCGACTTGGTGAATTTCTTAATCGAGTCGACGTAGCGCTGAGCGACGATCAAGGTAATCTCACTGCTCTCGCTCAGGAGTTTGCGACTCAGTTTAAAGGCTTCGTAGTAGTACAAATTGGAGTCTTGGTTGAGCAACCGTTGCCTAGTCATAGCCAGATTGATCGTAGTCTGAAGGACAGACTGAACCTCATCACCGAAGACCATTCTTCTCAGCTTGACGCAGAGAAGAAGCAGATCACACGACTCATGAAGATCGTACTGCGCTCGGAGACATGCTCCTTCAACTCGAGCATGGCTCACTGAGTCTGGGAAGACGTTCTTGAATGTTCCCGTCAACTTATGATCCTTCGGGTATTGGTGCATGGGCGAGTTGCGGAAATGAGTCGGCCAGTACCTGCAACTATATTGCAAGAACGAATGTTCACTGAACACTTCAATCAGCTGCTCGTAGGTCAAGAAGTCCACAGCGATTGGATACGTGCGATCGAGCACCAGTTTGATATAGGCGAGCGATCGTAGACATAAATCGTATGAGGCTTCTGCGATGTGGAATGGGAAGGCATTCTTGGACGAATTTGAGAAATCCTTGACGTTTGCTGCTAGATCCAACAAGTGTTGACGGATGGCAAGAGATCGGAATCTCAGGATACCATCACTAACACTAACGAGACCACCACACGCACGCTTGATGTCCTCTTCAAGGTCACTGAAACGCTCCGAGATCTGGAGAGCAGAGCAGTCAATCTGAAGTAGATTCTTGACTTCATCCAGGAGCAATGGTCGCTGTGCGGCCATCATCCATGCGAGTATTGCTCTGGTATCCTTGTCAGCAAGGTCAATGGTAGCGACTAAACGATTGATAAGCTCTTTGAGGTTCTTTGGCAAACCATCCAAGATTTTGGAGATGTTGGTCAGGGTCTTTTCCTGAGCTAGGATCTCGACTGCGACATCAGCCCAAGCAAATGAACCATTACTTGAGCTGGCAATTCGTTCAGCAAAGCCGTGAAGCTGGCTGAATGGGAGTGCTTGCAGTGATGAGGATGAAGACAATCTCTCCGCAGCAAACTGCTCAATGTCCCGTACTACATCTTCGTTGTCAATAGTGAAGAACTTTGTGTCCTTCGGAGGCGTTCGTAGAAGTGCACGAGTGACAGCGATAACCTTGAGGTTGGTATGTTTAGCGCTCAGATCTGAGAGGCGGTGGAGCAGTGAGTATTGTTCATCTTCACCCAAAATCTCCACGCCGTCGACGACAATCATAGTCTGGCTCATGCGCGAGAAAGCGCTGTCGAGAGCGACCCACAATAGATTGGCAAGCTCGTGAGGTCTCTTGCCTTCAGTGTCGGCATGGATGACGGCACAGAGAGCTTTGTAGAAAGCTTGGTCCCCGATTAGTCGGTCAAATGCTTGTAGAGCCAGTCCCTTCACCACAGACAACGGTGTTACTTGTTCCTTGAGGGCTGGGTCCAAATCGTAGAAGATCACATCATGGCCGATGCGACCTCGAGCCGATCCTATGCGCTCTGCAATCCAACCAGCAAGGACACTCTTTCCAGAGTACTCCTTACCACTGATGACCATGAAGCCATTCTTACCACGTGCAAAGTCAGAGACGCGCTTATTTGCCCACTCACAAGTGTATTCGGCACGAACATGACGGGAAGAAACGCGACCTGACATCAGTGCTTGGACTACGGAATCTTGAGGCGCCAAGAAACAGCGGACAACAGCAGTCTCGTGATATTGAGCATCTATGCTAATTGACTCGACACTGATGGTCCACATCTGACTTGAAGCGCGATCGCGAGCATCGTAGAAATGCTCAATCTGTCGACCAAACATCTTCTCAAACTCGCCACTCTTCATCTTCACGACAGTGCTTGATGCGCGCTTGTAGTAGTGTAGCGTCGACTTTGTAGTAACCTGGAGAAGGGCAGCATAAGCCCGAGCGCACGAAGCTTGAGCTTGGGTGCCATCTTCAAGAAGCTGGGCATGGGCTGTAAATGTGTCGAGTGCGAGACCTAGTTTGAAGTAGACACCGAACAGCTTTTCGAGAAGCTGCAGATGACCTTCTCCCAACTGCTCCAGGAATCAGCAATAGGTCATCAAGATTTCAGAATTCACGTACCTGGAGGAGAAGGAGTGCGCTACCCCAAATCTGTTGCGTAGCTTCGTGTGAGCTTGCAACTGCTTCAGAGACGTTCTGTGTGAAAGCTGCAACATGCAGCACAAACATTTCCGCCCATCGCAATACTTTGTCGTAACGACTTCCGGAATGTGGCATACATCGCAATCTTTCAGCAGCGATGAAATCCAGTACAACGCCGAAGTCGGTTGTGTTAAGAACAGTCTTTGCAGAGGAGGAATCCAGATCGCGCCGGCACGATGAGACGACCTTTTCAATTGAGTCGCGCAAAACGTTCCCCTTCTGCACCGTCAAGCTCTTGCGACTAAATATGGTGGCCATGTTGAGAAATGGTATTAGAAACTAGGGGAGGGTACTGGAAGAAGATAACTGATGTCGTAAATGGAAACAGTATTGATTCCGATGTAGAACATATGATACTGTACAGTATGTGAGAAATCCTCTAAAGAAAACGAGGAGGCCCTTGGTAGTGTCTGAGAAGTTCGAGGATCTGGACTGAGCTCTCTGAAGATATGGCATTTTTCCTAGCTTGAGGAAGCTCATGTGGACTGCTTTCATCATGCTTCATGCACAAGGGGAGTGGGTCTGCTGTGCAATGTTGTCAAGCTGTACAATAGCATGTGCTCCAGCTCCAGCTCAAACGGTCTCTGGCTGGTGGCCGTCCAGCGATGGACGATCATCGGACGATCGATAGAGCCTGTCGCATTCCCGTGAACTTTGAGGTACCAAGTTACCGAAGCAGATGTTGAACATGAACTCAGGTTGTGGGACTGCATAGTGATGAACCAACAGCGCGCTACCAGCCTTCGTGTACAGCTACGGATGCCCTCCGTGGAGTTGAGGCAGCTAATCAATTATTAGACACCACAGCATATTCTGATCAACGATTCCACATGCCTGTTGTGCTGAATGTCTTGGTAGGACGTGCTGTGAAGCTTAACTCGATAGCAGAAGCACAGCGACCGTACAGCACTCCACAAATGCGTGAAGCTCAGGATTTGACACAACTCCCGGACGGCACACTGAAGGCGCAGTCGCGGCCTCCTTTCGAACAGTCCGAACAGTTAATCAGCACGAACAGGTCGTAGCTAGCATCGACCACCAATGATGTGTTCCATGCATTGAAAGGACGTCCTCGCATGATCACGTGAAATGGAGATTCCGAGCGAGTCGTCAGTCCACACCGAATTGCTCACCCGTAGCCAACGAGTCCTTGTCTTGGTTTGTGGAACCATCTTGGAAAGCCAGCTGGAAGGAGATGTTTCTCTGGCCGATTGCTTTCTGAAAGAGGATAGAATGAGGAGACATATGCATGCTGAGTCGAGAAGGGCATGGCGTGAAGTGCTGGTCGATGGATGTTGACGTGAAAGTGGATTTGAGTCCGTATCTCTCACGATCGTTGTGGGTGCTGCTCCCACCTCTCACACCGGCTGTACAAGGACCGGCTATTCGATACGGCGCCGAGAATGTGTAACGTGTGATGTATTCAAGGTGGTCTGATAGAGTTCATGAAGATGAGGAATTGATGAAAGCCAGCTTACTACTGACATTTTCGGATGATGCTACAAGTACAATTCTGGAGGTCGACCCTGAAAGCCAGGACGGTGAATGGGTGACTGCCGCAAGCCTCTTCCCGACAAGGATAATTAGGCTACTTGGCATGCTTACGAAGCCGCCGTCGCTTTTGAGTTCAACCATCGTTACCAATGATCATTATCAGCACGATCATCAAATCGTCTCTGATTTGCTTTACTCCATAGATCAGCAGCTTTTCACGATGTCCCGGATGGTCGGACAGCATAATGGAGGTTTGCAGCTGCAACAAAGTCGAAGTCCGCTGAAGTCGATTGATATGCTTCGAATCGGTTGATGGTCTGACTACCTAGGTAAATTCCACCCCACTCGACGAGCCATTCCGGCACTTGTTATGCACTTGGACCGTTCCGTTTGTCCTTACCCTTGTCTTTTTACGTGTTGGCTGAATAGATTCACGATTAACGATCGTCTTAGAAGCTGGAGCCGAAACGCTCAAAGGCGGCCTCCTGAAGGATCTTCCTCACAACCAATAGTCTGTGCTGTACCATGCATGTACTTTGAACGTTTCTGGCGAGCCAGGGACGGCTACCTTGGAACTGTGAGGATTTGTTTCCGGGTGTGGGGAATTGATTGTTGACTTGGACTCGTCGGAACTACCAAGTACCAATAAACTTGTACACGCTGTATGGTGTGATGTCTGATGTCAATGCCAGATGTCCCACTCTCATCCCCGCTTCATGTTAACACATATTAGCCCTGAGTAGAGATTGTAAACCCGAACAAAGCTGTGCATGGCTACAGTATTTTTCAGGACTGAAGGGGAGTTCATCTGACACCACCTCAGGTCAGCCCTCCCTCAATTGAGTATAAAGTCTTTACTTGATGATAGCGTATGAAAGTGTGTGTTAACTACAGTACAAGCAGGGATAAGGACCGTCCTTTAGAACCGGCATGGTGGAAATGCTTAGACTGCTCTTGGGTCCACATATTGTACGTACTCTGCCCCAAGATTTCACTTTCGTGGTACACTTGGGCCTCTGCTCAACTGGTGGAATGCAGTGTGGTGGGTTTATGGAGCATTCTGAGAACACAATGAACGCGCCGAACGTGGTCCGATGCAATGCTTGGTAAGGTTGTCGATTCATCGCTGACGCAAGATCTTAGCGCTTGGCATGGTCATGGATTGGGTGAGTTCCTTGTAAAGCCAAAAATCCCATGGAGTATGTGAATACAGTAGAGGCCGGTCGTTGACAGTATGCTGTTTCCCTTCCTACCAATCAATATCATTCTTGCAGGAGCATGTTGCGTACCTCATTCTGACTTTTGTGTTGGCACGGAAATGTATGCCTACTTGTAGGTACTTTGGGCTCTGAGGTGGACACCATAGGTACGCGAATCTGGCGTACGATCCATAAGATCACATTGAATCTTAGCGCTATCCTTGTGAGAGCAATCGTGTGGAGGTGAAGCTAAAACTCAAGATTGCCTTTGACGGGGATGGCAGATATATCGACCAATGATGTCTTCTATGTGGCTCCTGCGACAGATGATCCAATGACGTATTGCCAGAGTTTCCCCGAAGAGCTTAGCTCCATACACCGGACATACTCTATGCACAATAACAGCTATACAACACTTTGATGTCAAACTCCCTGTACAGACCCGCCCAGCTCCATTTACAAGATTCCGATCGCGATATCACCCTTGATTCTTGCAGTTATCTGGATATCGATCTCGAGAGCTAGTTTGATGTGGATTTTCAGACTCCCAGCGACATCCTCAGCAGCTTTCTTGTCCAACTCTAGAGGTGGTTTGTCCCCTAGTAAACCCTTGCCAAGAGGCTTGGGTTTGTCGTCATCCTTCTTTTCCTCCGTCTTGGAAGACGGGTTGTTGATATTTGGACTGGTTACGAGTCGTCAGTCGAGCTTGGGCGGATGTTCAGTGTACATACGCAGACATAGCTATACCCTGTCTGAGGTTCTCAACAAAAGGTTGAAATGAGAAGGCTACCAAACGTCTAACTTCTGCGTCAGCTCACAATCACGCATCTCAGAAGTGTTGCTTTGTCATAGACGTACCGAGCGATTGCGTGACGGAATGGAGGTGAAGGTGTGGTAGTTGAAGAAAGCTTCAGAGCTCTAGGAGCTTCCAATACTTATGGCACCCAGTTGAGCGTCAATCACTTCACCATCCTTTACTGTGACGATTTTGTCAATAACGACGATCGTAGATGGAACCAAGCAGATGGACCCCAATCTCTGGGTGAAGGGTCCACTCCGAGCTCCGGCACAAGATAGCGGAAATACCTTTTAGGATGACTGCAGGCCGATGACGTCTCCTGCATAAGATGCATGTACCCACATAATGAGCTGGTGTTGGATCTGGAGCTTCACGATTCGAGAAGTACACGTCTCAATCAAAGTCCAATCCATTGGCTGAGCCCAAACCGTTACACGCCGTCGAGACATCATCATCATCAACAATCGTATCGACACCTCAGCCGGGTCAGGAACTAATTCACTCCAACATCCACGCAACCATGGTCTTCGGCATCCTCAGCTTAGCAGCAACAGTGCCGCTCTTAGCAACATCGGCCGTCCAACTACAAAGCTCAGCTCAAGAAACGAAAGACAACAATGGCTCAACCATAAGCGCAACCAAGACGAATAAATGCCACATCAAGGTTGTGCCCTCAGCGCGTATGAGTATCGACATTAAATCAGCCGTCAAAGACAGACGATTGATCCTCAAGGATGGCCTAGTCAAACTCAGCGCTCAGAATGAGGGGAACCCTCCACACCACAAGGTCACGGCATATTTCTTGCCCTTTCCAAATACCACGTACGATGGGCTGGTCACCACAATCGACGACATGAACATGCTGAATTGGGTCTACATCTCGAAGGACACGTACCAAGTCAGCTATGGTACTCGTGCTGTGGCAGAGAAGCAACTGACTGGGCCGATGGGATTGACGATAATGGCTGACAATGATTCCAAGATCGTCATGGAGGGGTGGGACGGGTTCATGGCTGTCGAAGACGAAAACGGAGAGTGGTCTCTGTACTTCGACAAAGATTCGGATGGTCTCGCCGACAAGATTGACGAGGCAAAGGTGAAGCGAGTTGCCCAGATAGAGTTGCATCGAGAGATGCTTGAGTGATCTAACACAAAGTCAACGCACTCTGATCATACAGTACTATTGTCCGCAGTCCATTAATCTACCACAAAACAACAGCCTAAATCCGGCCACATCTTCACATCCGAATGTCCAATCCAGTATCGTTGAAAGATCAACCAAAGCTCGACCATCATGAAAGTTTTCTCGGACTTTACATTCGTTGCCAATCCGAGTTTTGAAGCAATTGAGAGTCATGTGCTCTGACCACGGGTACCAATATCTCACGTGCAAGAAAGGATTCTCGCATTTGACCTCGTAGGACTTACACACCATGTCTTCATCACCAACAACCACAATAACACCCCGTCCAAGTCATATACCTTCGCCTGACACTGCACCTCCAGCTATACTCACCAGCATATAGCATATACTTCGCTATCAACCATCGGCGCGATCCCCATACAATAAGCCCGGCCAAGCTCAGTCAATCACCATCCCGTCCCGTTCTAAATGTCCCGAGAACAAAACAGCCACAAAATCTACTGCCAACATTATGCACGAGCAATTTCAAACACAGTCTGGTGTGCACCCGAAGTCCACATATCAGGATGTATCTCAGTCCGTACCTGGGTAGTGACACCAAGCATTTTTGAGACATCGATGCTCGGGTCAAAGGTACGAAGGATGACTTCTCGAAATAGAAGCTGGACCAGAGGAGTGTTTTGGCTTCGCCGCTAGGTAAATCATTTTTGATATTTGGCGAAATTTCGGGTAACTGAGCAGCCGCGCCAGCGAAAGTTGTCCAAACATCCATTTCCGGATAGAATTCTGGACTGATAGACTCCCACCAAAGTCTGTTGAGGACATCATTTCTCGTGTAGACATATGGAATTGGAATCGCAGTGTCCAGTCTTTCATGCGATTTTCTCGACTTGTTGCGGGCCTGAATAGTAGTGGTGTACCAAGTGTTCGCGAAGCAGAAAAGCTCAAGCGGCTGAAGCTTTTGAGCGTGTGCAACAATGCCCTTGTATAGAGACAATCATCCATGATCCATAATGAATTTATAAGTTGAGTTATCGCTGTTTTCCTGAACATTCGGACGAAAGCAACGAGTGGGGAAGGTAGAAGTTGTCTTGAATGTCCTAGATGTACCCTGGGTAGAGTATCGCTGCTCCGCCTACAATGCTGTTTGGTCTTGGATATGATGATTTACTTGAGTTGACATCTTACTGTACTGAATTTAGTATCTCTCAACTTGTTCGCATCTTTGGATAAAGCTGAATTGAAAGTTCATGAGTTCTGTTTCTGTTCCGTTTTCAGTTCTATTTCAGTTCTCTGTTACACTAGCGTGATCTCCTTGTGAAATGTTTTCCTCTCAAACCATCTTTGGGAAGGAGTAGAAGGGTGCCATGGCCTAAACGTAACTGTTGGTCGTTTCATACCTAGCTCACGAAAGATTCTCTTTCTCGGGTTTCGAATTAATCCTGAAAGTCAATCGCTCGAACTGATTGAGGTCGCTCGTTAATCGTATTCGAGCCTGAGTATCCAGTGTTTCGTTATATAGCCCGATGTTGTCCATCTTTTGTACCACTCCTATCCACGAGTTCGGTGCTGGACCTTGAACTTCTTTAGATTGTCAATCCGCCATTGTACAGCATCTGTGAAGTCGTTAGGATTTGGCGCCTTTGATTCAGACTAGGTTTCGACTATCCTTTGTTCACATTCGTAGTATGATCAGTTCTCCTATGGTGTCAATCTCAGGATTGTATTTAGCCGTTGATTCATTAGCTGCGTTCGCTTTCCTAGCAGCGAAGACGTTCGATGTCTAAGCTGATTGATGAAGTAGCTGGTAGGAGGATAAGCAGAGTACTCAACATCATAATTCGATAAACTGTTTGAAGGACAGCTTCCCATGCCTACAACGCAGATCCATGTATTTGAACATCTTTTCGAGATTTTTGTGTCCGTCTGCCTTTTTGAGGGAGGCTGTCCTGCATGGGTGTGTAGAGATGTGGGTTGTTGTGTTTTAGGAGGGGGAGTAGATGTTAAAATATGTTCTAAAGCCTAAAGAGTGAGCTTTGCAGATATCAGAATAGGGTCAAATAGATTTTCTGGAAGTTAACTTTGCCTCAATAAATGAGCGTAAGTTGGGTATAGTTTTGTGAAAACTTTACTCCAAGATATCCCTATACGAGCGTATTATGCAACTGAACCGAGTTGAAAAGCTCAGACTCAAGCCAGTCTCGCCTTAATGTAGAACTGTGCCTCACAGGACTGTACAACTGTAGAAATATATCAACTGCCATCTTTTCCTTCTTCTCTAACATCTCTTCCACTCATAACCAGGCAGGAGCTCTGCATCTTGAACATCTTCTGATCCAGAACAAATCAACCCACACATCCAAGATGTCCACCCTTCCCCCAGACAACGCCGGCCGGGCAGGTTCTACCTTCGCCAGGTCTTGGGCACAGGCACGAGATGCGTTCTACGTGAGAAGATCTTGACGGACATATCTTGAAAGCTAACCTTGACAGAGTATACCCGGTGCGTGACCAGAACTTAGGGTATGCTGGCACACCTCGCGACACACCAAGCCAAAGCCAGGTTTCTGGATCATGGAAAAATCCCAGGGAACTACTGGAAGGGCAAGTGCGCCCAGGGCACGTACCTGCCTCGCCGCATGGAGCTGCCTTCAGCAGGCGAGTAAAGGCGCTGTTGTTCAAGATGTCCCTTGGTGAGTACAATATAAATTCGAACTGAGCATACTGTGAAAGAGAACTGATCATACTACGAATGTGAACAAAGGATAGTCGAAACCTAGTCTGAATCAAAGGCTTACCCTTGGATTAACATCGCAGAAACCTTCTCTTATGCGTGCATACAACTTAAAAGGTGAACCATCCATTACCTTGAGCCTCATCTTCGCCGTCTTCGCTACTCAGGTTCAAGCGGGAATCTTGCAGTCCATACATCTCCTGAGTCAAAACCCATGAAAACACTTAAACTCTAAGATGGCCACACTTTCCTAGACAACGCCGGCCAAGCAAATACCGCGTTCTCCAAGCCTTGTGGAGAGAAGCAGGACGGGACCTGCGAAGGACAAAACTCCTGAGGCATCTCCGAAGGCTGACTTTGATAGAACTAACAAGGCATGCGAACAGGCCTTCGAGCTTGGTGGCACACCTTACGACACACTAAGCCGAAGCCTGGGCGGCGGAGACTCGACGAAGCCCACGAACTTGTCCTCTCCGAACATGCCACTTCCCTGCAGGAAAGGTACGATCCAGGGAGATTCGAACAAGGCGGAATACCTTTGTCGAGAGGAGAACCCTCGATAACATGGCCTTTCAGCCTGAAGCTTGGCGGTTCGACTTAAGTTGAACGGGAAGCGGCTCGGCAGAGCTGACATAAGATAAGCTGCCAGTGGTTGATAAGCATTTATCCGAGACTAGCGCGGCGTACAGCCGAGAACGGCGCAAACGGCGAAGCTGCAGTCGGTTGCAACCTCGCTTGAGCCGTTCTCTCTTGTCTCCAAGAAAATACGAGCAGCTTGTTAATGGTGCTTTCTTCGTTCCAGCGTCTTTGGTGGTGCCAAACCGTGCTTTTACAACTGGGCATCAACGTGAATATGAGCATCGTTGTTGAGCTGTGATTTGTTTTACTGACCCCACGCTTTCTCCCCACCAAACAATGAGTGGCTTACGTGGTGGCGCCGGCGAACGGCGATTTTCTACAAAGTCGCGTGACACCCTGTTGGATGAAACAACACCTTTGCTATTGACCCGGACAACTTCGCAGGAAACATCAGGTATCGAGAATATCGCGGTCATCACGCCAGAGATAAAGATCATAGATGAGGGTGATGAGGACTCCGCTACGAAATGGCCTTACTCTGCCCGATACATGGTGTATCTGTGCTCATTTCTCACAAGTTTAAGCTTTGGTGTCACTCAGGTACCGTAAGTCTTGACGCTCGTTTAAACCGATTCTATGCAGACCGTCGATTGGTACTAATTGCTGCTCTACAGTCTTCTTTACGTCTTTCGACTTATGACATGCGACGCGTACTATAAAGACCACCCTTCACAGACTTTGTTCGCCAACTCTTCCTCTACCACGACGTTGCTTCTCTCCTTACTATCTTCGCCTGTTGTACCATTCTCCTCGGCGAAACCCGATCCGAACCACGACCGCTGCTCTATCCACACGATAGAAGCTTCCACAGCACTAGCTGTATCCATTCTCAGTGCCAGCACAACTGCCTTTGGCCTGATCAACCTCTTTTGGACTGCTGGTCTGATCAAACGTTTCGGTCCCAAACTCACCTTGATCGTAAACGTCTTCTTCCCGGCGCTGCGACTTTTCGTTCAAAATGTTGGAATCGAGGTTGGTGGCAGTCTGGGTATCTTGATCGTCCAATGCTCGCAAATAGTCAGTGTCATTGGCGGACCGAGCAGCTATCTCCTCGTCCTGAACACATTCGTCAGCGAAGTTGTTGAATACGAAGGTCGGACAGCTGCACTGGGGTTTCTCCAGGGTGCGATGTTGTTCGGCTCTGCTCTTGGATTTTTACTCGGAGGAATTGTTGGTGATGTTTATGGAATCAAAGCACCGTTCCGCTTGACGTTCATCCTGTTCCTGAGCTGCTGTGTTTTCGTCTTCTTTGGATTACCCTATATTGCTCCTGCGAAGCCGTCGACGAGGACCATAGCACAAGCCAACAAGGCGCGAGGCCGTAAGAAGGGTCTCAAAAGGTATTTTGGACCGCTGGCTGTTTTTGCTCCTGCGAAGTGGGTCGGACCAGACGGAAAGATCAGGACAGAATACGGGCCGTTTCTACTCGCCTGGGGTGTGTTTCTCGGCATCCTAGCTACAGGATATCTACCAACTTTCCTACAAATGTATTCAACCAACATGTTCGCATTCGGCACAAAACAAAACGGCTGGCTGATCTTCATGTACTCCGCACTACGAGGACTATTCCTAACCGCTGCATTCCCAAGGATAATCGCATCAGGCCGAAAATGGATCTCAAACAAAGAGGAAGCGCAGCGCGCTGCCAAAGCAGGAGCAGAAGCAGATGATACCAACAACGACATCTCACCCCTCCTACAAAACGAGAATACCACCGATCACCCCAAAAAAGAACAAACATTCACTTTCGACCTCCACTATAGCAAATTCTCGTTGATCGCTGACGGCCTCCTAACACTTTTATGTATTTTCGTCCGCCGCGGCTGGCAAATGTACCTCGTAGCCGC
>Ga0181459_100029_pt1 | contig 20616 bp, 13 predicted proteins | sample InSIn2SAF170_FD_119060 | JGI IMG/M metagenome (GOLD analysis project Ga0181459, IMG submission 119060) | Clean room microbial communities from NASA Spacecraft Assembly Facility at Jet Propulsion Laboratory, Pasadena, California, USA -... ...
ATCCGAAATCTGCTCGGGCACCCAATCGGCGTCGTAATACATCATGAGCGCTGATTTGGCCCTAAAGAAGTGGTTGAAGTTGGCATCTAGGAGCTGGTGAATATCCTTAGTCATATCTCGACCCACTGCTTGGCGCTGGCGTAACAAGGCACGGTCGTTGCGTACCTGCCCCACTCGAGCGACGAGAGCATCGGAAAAGCCATCAGTGGGAATGCCTTCGGGGAAGAATGAGTCTTGAAGTAGGCTTTCCAGTGTTGCGTACAGTCCGACTTCCTTCTTCAGGTATCCCTTCTTAACGAGCATATTATGCAAGTGAAGGGCAAGGGTAGGTTCTGGAATTCTGTCCCACAGATGCATGACGACGCGTTGAACAAGAATGAGTCCTTCGACCAAGCCAGCTGCACACAGCAAGGGGGAGTACTCCCACAGCCCATTTGCGTTGTGCTTCAAGAATCGGGAGGCCGGTATAGTGGTGAGACCATACATGTACTTGGATTCGCCCAGCCAGTTGACGAAATCGAATTTCAGGTCCTCCAGAATATCGGAATGTGCCGTGTGCCGATTGGGATCTTGATGTAAGTCGGCATCTTTTTGAAGTAACTGCTTCAGCACATCGATTGATTGAAGCAGGCCTTGACCATTTCTCTGGACTTCGCGGTCTAAGAAAAGATCGACGTCGCGCCGCGGACGAAACTGGCGTGGAGGTGGAGTCAGAATATGACCACGAAGAGGGCTCAGCGTCCAACCTCGGGAAGCAATGAAGGAATCGACAATGCATTGTAGTTGGAAGACATGGTGGGGAAGGATCTTTCTCCGAACATCAGTGCTCGGTTTCTGCATGGCGAGTGCGGTGATCTCGCCAGCAAATTCTTGTAATCCGAAGAGCCTTCGATGGTGATGCCAGGGACCGGTCGTTGACCAGTCGACCTCTTCATACACGTGCCGCTCGCCTTTCATTGTGTTCCGCTGGACGACAATGGACGAGAACACATTGACTAGATCGTAGAGCCAATTGATGGTGTACGAACGGCGCCAGCTGACACGCTCCTCGTTTGTAGCGCGCTGAAGATCGAAGGTTGGACTCCAGTCGTTGAGCTGCGCTTGCATAGCCTTGGTCGGTTTGCCGGTTCGGTTCTTCTGGAAATCAGTGATAAAAGTCACCAGATCACTGTAGGCGTGCACCCAGAAGTGCTCCTTCACATCAAGCCTTCTCTCCTGGACCTTTTCGGTCTGATGGCCGCAAGTTGAAATGCGGTACAGGCTCAGGCCAAATTGTGCTTGAGCCTTGTCTGGATTACCTCGTGTGATCGTCTGTATGATGGTGTCGTACGACTCGTGGCCTGGGAATTCAGCAAACACGGCAATGCATGTCTGTTTGACCATGGCGACTGCGGTGCTGGTCAATGACGCGGCTACGGCGCCATTGAGGCCATCGTAAGCCACTTCACGCCAAAGATCTTGAGTGAAGGACCTCAACTCGACCCATTCGTGGACAACGGCATACACAGCCAAGAGATACTCAGACACAAGGCCATCTTTGTCCTCGATGATGCGACAGCTTTCGATAGGGATGTCGGTCAACGGGGGCTCTACAGTGAATTCTGAGGCTGACTTTTGCTTCGGTTTCTTGCCTCGCTTTCCTTTCTTTCCTTTCCCGGTCTTCTTCTTCTGTCGTCTTGCCTGTGTTGGGTGAGTGTCGTCTCCTGATGAAACATCATCATCGTCATCTTCTGCTCTGCCAAGATTCAGAGCAGAGAATTGATTTTGGAAGATACGTTCGTCGTTGGCCTCCTCTCCAACGGGAGAAACCTTACTTGAGTCCCGTGAATTGCCGCCGAGTGCGTCAAAGGCCTCTGTCAGTGCGTCGATGAAGTGCTTGTGGGTAGCGTTGCTTCTCTCAATATCCGGATCAGGATTCTCGTTCATAATCTGCTGGAAAGCAGCATACATGCTCGATCGTGCTTTAATGATGGCCTGAAATAGCTCGAAGATGGCGGATGGTATTGGCTTGAGGTTTCTTGCAATAAGTCTGGACATGCTGACGATCTCGGAAACGGTACTCCGGCCCGTGGTGTTGATTGTGACGGGTGCATATTCTTCTGCATTTGCCCCCGATTGGATGATGCTATTGGATGTGTTGATGACCCAATACAGGAGTCGACTGGTGTCTTTTTTGTAGGTGAGGTAGAGGTTGCGGCTCGCCATTATGAAGGACGTGCTAGTGTGGATGGCACCTGGCCATGAGTTGGAGGGTTGACAGATGTGCGAGGAATATTTGACTGGGAACGAAAGGTAGGCATATGAGATGTGAGGAGCAAACAATCGGTGCGGGTCATCCCCGCTAGACTATAATTGGCGTCTTGGCACGAACTTTCACCTCCCAAAGGTCGTCAACCCACTCCCGAACTCCTGAAGATAGGGATCAGGCTTCTGCAACATGCAGAAACCCTCGCTTGTTTTCACGATGTATCGTCATCATCAAGCAGCCTGCGGCGTGTTGCCGCTTACAAGTAATTAGCACCTTGGGCTCCCAAACGCAATATACGCTTGCAATCTCCCTAAGTGTGTTACCACCCTTGCACAATTCTTTGCTTTTACGATGGGCTGTAAATTATGCTTGCCACCTCCTCTAGACTTTTACTAGATTCTATGTAGGCGATATAAGAATGAAGATAAGAAAAGGTCAGGGTATAATTGCGAGTTGATGTTCCGATCTGCGATACTAACATGGCCCGTAATTGACGGGGTATGAAGTGTATCTTGGGTTGGTTTTGGCGCTACTGCGTATCGGCGATGGGTGGGCCAATGCTGTACGATTGTCCTAGGAATGGTTTATGAGCTTGGAGATACAGGACGCGAAGGATCTCGTGGATCTTCAAGCGTCTTATTCTTGGAGATCATCAATCATATGCAGTCGGTGGTCGAGAGAAAACTTACTAGTATGTAAGGGAGAGTAATGCCAATCTTTGGGCGCCTCAAGTGGTCCATTGTACTAGATCCGTTGATCCAGCAATAGTGGCGTGAACATTATAGAAGTACTGTAGGGCAAGAATCAACAATTCAAAGAGAAGACACAAGGCTGAAACAAGACGGATTTCAATGGAGGGGAGGGACGTGCAAGCTCCGCCGTCTCGAAATCCCCTATCTGTAGCTGGCGAATGAGAGCATAAGACGTTGGTCAGTTGTCATCTTTCGTTGGCTAGACTTTATCAGCTGAGGCGAAATGGCTTCAGGCACTATAAAGCTAGGTCAATCACAGTCGGAGAAGTAGAGTGTTGGCCTTTTCACTGCATGCGCGATACTGGAAACAGCACTATAGCGGCTTTGTCTATTGAGCTGAGGTTTAGGCGTAATATATTCCACTACCTTCCTGGCTAATATTACAAACTTCTGCTCAACTATATAGCAAGGTCAAAAAGCAGATACCTTTCACATACGACCATAGGCGGCTGAGAACAGGCAACCCCGTTTGATCTTGCTTACTTAAGCAGTCGACCGGCGGATTAGTAGTCAAGTGGGTGACCATTGGCGAATACCTGCTGTTGTATGTTTTTGTTTTTGACTTTTTTGCCCCTTAGTAAAGATCCTGGGACAACCCCGGCAATCTCGAAACCTGACATTCTGCGCAATTTTAGTTTTGATGGAATATTCAACTAGCTCTGGCAAGAGGCTAAGAGGATTATTTTAGCTATGCAAACTACCGTTGTAGCTGCCAGAGGGGGCTAAACAGCGAAAGATCTTCTAGCGCACAGTCAAGAGTTGGCCCTCTATAATGGCCCTAGTACTCCATAAAAGAAAACACTGCACCAGGAGTAATAACCGCTGAGGAAGAAATTTTTGTGACCCAGCTTCAATCTGTGCACATAACCTAGGGGAGCCACCACGGATGCGCACCCAACTCAGAATCACCCACTCCGCAATATGTGCATCCTAACGAACCTCAACTGATCCCTCCACCGAATACGCCATACAAGTTTCATTGTCCAAGAAAGCGAATTTCAAATTGCGCGTTCCAGCATTCTGCGATGCGCGAATGGTGTACGTGATCGGTTGCCCGCTCGTGACTTCCTTGGTGGCTGAGCGAAGGCAGACCATGTCCTATTGAGAGGGCATGTCAAAGTGGTGTAAAACAGAGCGGCGGTAGGAGGGACTTACGGTTTGAAGTGGCGTCTGGGTCTGCCAGACGTTGTACACGAGAGCGTGCTCCTTGCATGGGAACTGGGGCTGTGTTTATTTAGCATCTGTGGAAAAGGTGACTGCCAGCGGCGCAAGCTACTTACAGTAATGGTGATGGTCATGTCAGAGTTTGCTACAGCAGTCTGAGGGATGTCATATGCGAAATCTTTCAGGTCACCTGGTGCTAAGGTCGAACACTCTTTCAGAAAAGCGTCGATCTTTGAACCCCATGATTCCCACAGCTCTACAGCGGACGGGTTTCCAATGATGCTGACGCAGACATTTCCACGTACCCAAAGCAGGACGCCACTGACCCCATCCTCAAGCGCCGTCGAGTCATCTGTAGCGAGAAAGAGTTGAGATGCTAGTGGGATGCTGGCAGGCTTGGTGAGGTACTTATACGCCGGAATTTCCGAAGTGTGTAAATCGTTCTCAAAGAATTTCAGGGCTCGGGCGTTGCTCTCCAGAATGCTGATTTGGATCTCGGTGTCCTCTATGGTAGGACTATCAAAATGCATATCCCACGTCGCGGTGCAGCCTTGTTCATTCAGGAGGAGATTGAAGTACTTGTCTTCATGCGCCTTGAATTGATCCTTGAGCGAATCTAAGTTGATCGCGTAAACGGTGTTGTCTGTGGTCATCCCTTCTCTGGCCTTCACCATTGCACGCTTACTACCGTCGGTTTCGGGACGATCATGGTTCGGACCTCTAATGTAGCACCCATCGAGACATGTAACACCGGTATATACCTTTGCATTATGGACTGTACCGGGTACCTTCTTCCCTTCTGCTTGAGAAGAATAAAGTGTCGTGATCTGGTACTCTGTGAGGCTGTGGTTGGGCAGCTTCTGGATGGCGGCATCGATGTACTGCTGCAGCGTCTCGGTTCCAAGATGAGGGCCGGCGCAAGCATCGGCAATGAAGCCATTCTCGCCCCCGACGCGGATGAAGACATGGTTACCAAATGGCTTTCTGGTGGACGCATCGTTGTCAACTACCAGAGTTGCTGGGCTTGCACCAATCGGGTTGTTGCAATTCTTTCCGAGTGGTCCGTTCGGGTTCAGAGGGTATCCCACAATATTGGTAGGCTGGATGAAGCCGTAAGGCTTCATGTACATCCACTCTGTTGTGACTGGAGGACCAAGTCCCAGCGCGATTTGAACGATACTGCCTTGATCGTAGCAGTTGATGAAATTGCCCTGGTTGATGCCGTGGACCCAGCGTGAGAGGTCAAAAGGTCCGCCGTCGCACTCACTTGCGTATTTGACTTGCCCATATACGATCTCGTACTTGAATCCGAAGCTGCTGAATGCCGAATTCACAACGTAAGAGGTCTAGTCTTTGAAGGTGTTGGTGAGGGTAGCTGGCAAGACGAATGCTCTCAAGAAGCGAACATCGACGCGGTTGTTGTATAGCGGAGTAAGCTGACTCGTCAAACCATACAACTCTAGTCTCGTAGACCCGATTGCTGTGGAAGGTGTCGGTGTGGGTACAGGTCCGCTCCAGTCGTAAAAGCTCCAGGCTATGTCCCCTGCAAGACCCCACGGTTGAGTAGGTAAATATGATCCATAACCACAAAACAGAGTGACACTGTAAGGTCCTGCGTTGTTCGGAGTGAGTCGCTCAGCTAACTGGCTTGCAACTGGGTAATCCCATCCGCTGATGGAGCCCTGGAGCTGGAGTTCATGCCCAATGTATGGCGATTGTGCATCAACGACTACGTTCATAGTGATTTGGAACCATGTATTCAGCTCGTAGGAAGCTGGTCGTAGGGAGCCATTCACAGTCGTACCATTGCTCTTATTCTCATGGTCGTCCAGAAAGCTCTGATCTGAGGTCCATAGTACCTGTTGTGTGTCGGCATGCACCTCGCCCTGAGAATTGACGATGTTGAGCCCGGCCTGCTGTGTTACAATCGAGGTAATTGTAATCCCGTTTGGAGCCATGATAGTTCAAGGGGGTTGTCGGTGGGCAAAAGAGGAGAAATGGTTGATAGAACTCAGGCAGTATAGGGTTTGGGTTCGTGGTATGTTGCATATGGGAGTAGTGAGGTATTTATCTTCAAGTAGGCGGGGATTATGACGGCCTGGAACCATATACTAGATCACCTCAGACAATTCAAATAGCGAGGAGAGTTAGTCGTCGGCATGCCCGATAATCCTCGATTGGAATAGAGAGGCTAATCTTTAGCCACGTCCTAAATATCGCAACCAGAAACAGCGACCGTGGTGCCAAATGAGGTGCGATGAGAGAGACTTGGGCGGCTCTGGATCCAGGACTTTGTCGGCTGCATCACAAAAAGTTAGCTAAGAACAGGCGGTGAAGGGCACTTCCGCCTGCTATTCCTGGAGACTGCATCTTTTCGATGGGTACTGAAATATGGGCTGGCTGAGTATGTCGAAGTACCGAGCTGTTGATGATAGCTTCAGCGAGTTTATATGAGGCGGGCTGATCTGGAAGTACCGGCTAATAGGAGTGATATGTTAGCGATGGGGAGCAGATCTAGGCAGATCTGTCGTTTACCTTTGCCTACTTTCATTCTTTTCGCTACTCTAGTGCCTTCGCTAATGCAGGAACTCCACCATGCTTGGGTGGCCCGAGCACATAGCGAAGATCACTAGGTAGGCAGCAAAAATGGTCAACATGCTGGAAAAGAGGACTACTTGAATAGGCTCACCGATTTATCGTAGAGTGACAACAATGTGGATATGTTGGAGGTTCGTTGCCATGACGTTTTGACGACATCTATTGGGTCTGGTACCATTACCCGGGAGGAGGATTTGATAGTGAAGAACTCGTGAGCAAATTTGCAGCGTTCGCATCATCCTTCTCGTGCCGAGCCTTCGCATCGCTGTCCTAAGACAACTCCAAATTTTCCCATAGACCCCATAATCTACCGTCGCACTCTTCTAGAACTCGCTCTGCCTGCTTTTTCTCCAGTGCATAGGTCAACATTCCTGACTATCACCTCCTCTGTGTTACTAGTCTTTCGACGTTCAATGAACAGGCTGGTGCCTCCTTTCTCTACCTTTGCACTGGGTGACTAGAGTGCGCTTTATTACTGACAATAGTAATATACAAATCTCAACCAAACATACCCGCGCCAGACTACACCCACCAATAGCGCCGCCTTATGACTTCAACTACTCCATCGCACGAAGGAACCTCTCAGCAGCCTCAGCTCTCGCTTTCCAATACCTCGCCTCTTCCTCGACCTTCCTCAAACCTTTGACCATCTTTTCAAAATCGCCATCCTCAATTTCTTCTCCCCTAGTAGTCCTGATGATGTCTCCAAAATCTAGGCCCAAGTTCTCCGCCACAGCCGCGCACTCCGTCCTCTTCTCCTCAGGCACAACACGCAGCAAATACTTCACCAACTTCCCCATCCTCTCAACTTTACCCTTCTTCGCCTCATTCTCCGCATAATACATATTGACATCCGCCTGCATCATCGCCTTCTCGACTTCTTTATCCTCGACATCTTCATCTAGCCTCTTGTTCTCCTTCCCAAGCTTCTCATTTCGCTGCAATAGCGTATCAATATAGTACGCTAAGTAATTCCGATCTTTTGGCTTGAGAGTCTCAAGACGGCCTGCGCCAAGCTGCGAGCGGAACTGCGCATTGTAACCGGTGGGCATGGTAGCATCGGAGAGGAAGGAGAGATTTCGTGGCGAAGGGAGAGCCGAGATGACGTCGCTGGGAAGTAGACCGGGTGCGTATAGCTTCGAGAGGACGAGAGTAAGGCCGTGGGTTGTATAGGTCTGAGGGTCTGGGTCTTTGTGGGAGGCACTCTTGGGAATAGGGGAGTGGAGGCTTAGTGGGGCTGGTTTCTAGGAATTGTTAGCGTGGCGAGGAGCATGAGATGGAACATTGGCACTTCAACTTACCTTTACGGGATCTCCTCTGGCCCTACTCTTCCCCTTAGGAGAAGGTACAAGCTTCGGACCCCTCCTCACACGCTCAGTGTCCATCATCTTCCCAGCATCCAACCCCAACCTCGGCAGATCCATCCCTAATCTCGCCTGTTCCTGTGCCTGTTCCATCATAGACAATGCCGCATATCCAGGGTTATCCGTCTCCAAATTCCGTGACACCCGACCTGACGGACGGCTGTTGTGTGCTCGAGGGGTATCATCCACTTTATACGCCGTCTCCACACTGTTCGTCGATTCATTCCATCCACCCAATTGAAAATCGCTCTGCGTAAACGGTCTTGGACTGAGCGGAGAGCGCAGGAGACTCTGATCGAGCGTTGTCGCGGTGTATCTCCAATTTTCCACACGTTCTCTACTCACAGCTTCGGCCAAGGCCGCCACTGAGTCGGCGGACTCACTGGGAGGAAGCCAGCCAAGAGAGTATTGGCGCGATGCGTTTCGGTTGACTGGTTTGAACCATTCTGCGCTGCTACCACTCAGAGGAAGTGACGCAAGGGGACGATGGGGAGGATCTCGGTTGACGGGTTTGAACCACTCTGCGCTGCTACCACTTGAGTGTAAAGGGAGTGACTCAAGAGCACGAAGAGACGCATTTTCGTTACCCGATTGGATCTCTTCTGCGTTGCTACCCGCCGATGCCGCCGTGCTACTCGCATCTCGACTTGACATTATCTGCCTTCGAAGGTCGGCATTGTGTGTTGAGCGACGGAGATGATGGGAGCGGACGACGTTACCGAGAGGTCGGGGAGGATAGGGTTCGAGGTTTCTCCATGCTCGGACTTCACTTGACGCCGAGACTGACTGCCGCGTTGGCGATCCAAGGATATTGATCGAAGGACCGTCGGGTTGTGTATCGTCGAGCGGACGGTCACTTGGGACATTGTTCGCAGCGGGGAACACAAAGTCCTCGATCCGTGAGATATCGTGTTCGCCTTTGACTGGACTCGTGGCCCACCCTGGGGAGTTCTTTGGAGGCATATTCTGGAGTATGTTCTCAGCTACGGTGAGATGATGTTTCTCTATGTATTGAGATTGATCTGCCAAAAGAATCGACTCAAACGTATATTGCGTTTCTGTACCCACCGAAAGGGAGTGTACTTGAGTAGAGGCGTTCAGGTGCGGCAATGTCGAATAGGCAAAAGCGATCCTCGACGGCTCGGACGAAGGAAACTGACGAGCTAGCCTGGAGGGCCCGCTCAAACGCGTCGTCGGAAAGGCAGAAGAGAGTAAAGGGCTGATGTAGGGCAGAAAACACAGGGAGCCTGACAAAGAGATGGATATGATCGATCTCAGTGGTGAGAAGGTTGATTTGTTGACATCCAAACACAAGGAGAACCGGGGCAACCAGCCTGTGTTGTTTGCAGTGCTCTCGGAGCCGCAAGAGTGAAAGAAAAGCCCTGAGGTACGGTCAGTGATAGTTTCGAGAGTGGTGAACAAACGGGGTATTGGTGGGGTTATCATCACCACTATAATTAGATGATTATAACCAAAAATGAGCCCCAATGACACACGCTCAGGCAGGGAAACGATTTGGATCGAGCTCTAGCGGCAGTCATATGCGAAGAAGTGAACAAGACCTGCATCTGTATACAGATGCACCCCAATTAAGAAGCATGAAAATGCTATCCACCTACATACTCAAGTAATGTTCGCCTGATAATCACACATACTCGCTCTTTATTCCGTAAACCCGCCGAAGATGCCCAGAAAACCTCCATGCAGTTTCAAAGTATGTTGGATAAACCACTTCTTCAGTGCGGACCCCGTGACCATTGTACATGAACTCACTTTTTGCGACCCTTGGTGGCGGCCGCTTTGCCCTTGCCGCGTCCCTTCGGCTTGACTACCTCTTCGCTCTCGTCCTCATCCTCGTCCTCATCGTCCTCAGCTGCTCGTTTTTTCCCTCTTGGCTTCTGCGGCTGTGCCTTTTTCGCAGCAGCCTTCTTCTTGGGCTGCTTGACATACTTATCCTTTGCAAGTTCTGCTGCGTCATCGTCCTCCTTGATCTCCTCGACGACCTCTTCTTCGTCAGATTCTTCAACGGCTTCCTCAAGGTCGGGCTTTTCTTTGGTTGCCTTCTTGGGCGCGACGACGTTGCTTGCCTTCATGAAAGGCAGAGGGTGAGATTGCTGGTTATACCTGTTGATCGTGTTAGTAGTGTATTGAAAGTAAAGAGGATGCCATGGTCGACCTACAGTCTCGTGAAGGTTGCCTTAGCCTGCGTAGCAATCTTGACCTTCTCCTGCTGCATCGGACCAACGCCAAGCTCCATGATGGCATCAAAGTCGTCCTTCGTCATGAAGTAACTGTCCATTAGATCAATGATCTCTGGAACAGAATCCTTCCCTTCCTCTTCCAGCTTCTTCACAAGCTGAGTCCAGAAGACCGGAATGTATTGTTGTCGAACCTCATGTCTGTCACCCGAAGAACGAAGGCGCATATGAGCTTGGATCTCCTTGACCATACGAGCCAGTTTTTGTGACTTGCTATTGTTCCCAAGCCAAGTCGTGAAGCGCGTCTGGTGACCAGCCAAGCTACCAGCAACGAAACTAGCAGGCCTCACGAAGCTGAAGACGGCATGGGTTGGCATTAGACTCCACTGCTGCTGAGAGCCGTGAATCATACGATCGACAAGGTCGCCGTCGCTGATACTGTCGGCAGCTTCGGAAGCCAGCTCTAGCATCTTGAGATCCTTCTGCTTGCCACCATATGGTAGTGATAGCATAGGATTTGTGCCAAGGTAGTTCTCCTGAAGCATAAGGGGGCTGAACTCGTGATCGTTGAAATAGAGTTCGATCTTGTCGTTCAGCGTGGCGTTGCTGCTGGGAGCGAACATGCCACCACCAAGAATCTTCGATGTGATGTCCCACGGCTTCAACATGACATGCTTCTCCCAGTTCTTGGACATCTCTTTGCCCTTGTTGAAGTCCATGGCGGCTTGATCCAGCTTAGCGGTGGAGATCATGTTGACAACTTGACGGATGTCAGCATGACTTCCCTCGATCAGAGCATTGACGACAGGTCCTGGCATTTTCAATCCTTCCCGAAAGGCAATAGTCATGATACGGGAACGAATCTGGTCCACGGTCGGCCGTCGAAATGGCAGATCGAAGGTAACCTGGTCAAACGGTCTCATTTTTGGCAGCCGCTTGTCATTGCAGATTAAGATCATTGGGATCTCCGTCTTCCTGCAGATGGCGGCAAGGGCACCGACACCACCTCGATCTCCCGCAGACATGCCGTCGACTTCATCCATGATCAGCACTAATTTCTTCTGTGATTGCTCGACCTTTTTCCCATCACCAGCAAAGTAACCGCGTAGTGATGTGGTGTTGAGGACGCCTTTCAGTCCTTGTTCGACGAGCTTCTTGCTTCGAGTGTCGCTAGCGTTGCTCTCCACGATATCGTAGCCCTCCAGCTTGGCAACAAGATGTGCTGCTGTAGTTTTGCCGATACCAGGAGGACCAGAAAGCATGACTGCCCTGAAGACGCCACTACCATCGGCGCCGGCGAGTTTGAATCCAGTCTTATGACTTTTGGGGAACTTCTGTAACCACCGTTGCAGCTTTTCGACTGTGGCTTTGTTTCCACAGATCTGTTGGAGAGAACTTGGAGCATACTTGGTCGTCCACAGCCGGGAGTCAACGGGGGGATCTGCGCTTTTGTTAGCAGCAGAAGTAGCAACAGAGGTAGCCTTGCTACCTCCGGCAGCCGCTGCGGCTTTCAAACGACGCTGTTCCTCTTTCTCCATCTCAGCTGCCTGCTGTTTGATCTTCTCTTCTTCTTTCCGTTGTTTCTCCTTGTAAGCTGCTTGTGCTTTCGAATCACCAACATGGCCGCGTGCTGACAGCTTTTCGATAAGTGCAGTCAGCCCGTCCTCGTTAATGGTCTTGATGTTCATATCTGCAATCTTCCGCAGCTTGCTAGGACCGGCATCTGAGCCCATGACCACAAAATCTGTCTTCTTGCTTGGGGCCCCAGTAACCTTGCCGCCATGTCGTTTGACGAGTTCCTGCGCCTCAGTCCGACCCCATCGGTCCAGAACACCAGTAAAGACGAAGTTGAGACCTGCAAGGCAAGTTTCGGTGCCGGAAGGCATTTCCGCCGATGATCCACCTGCAGGTCCAGCATCGCCACGTCCCGCATTGGCTTTCCAGTTGAACTTCGCGGTGTCATCCTTCGGGGGAGGCGTCGGCGGACGTACTTGCGGAATGCTATCGTAAATTGCCTGTATGCCGGCGTCCTCGGGAGCGTCTTCCTTCTTTGCCTTCTTCTTAGCAGGGGATTTGGCTGGAGTAGCCTTCTTGCCACGGCCCTTTTTGGGTGCTTCCTCTTCTTCTTCCTCCTCCTCTTCATTCTCGTCAACTTCCGGTGTTTTGCGTTTCCGGCCTGCGGTGGAAGTCTTCTTGGGCTTGCTCTTTGATGCTTGCTCTTCCTCATCTGGAACGACGAAGTCATCCTCTGGGTCCACATCCTTCATGTCAACGTCCTCGTCAACTGGATCGAAGTCATCGTCGCCATCGAGCTTCTTCTGCTGTTTGGCAGGCTTCTTTGGCGTCCCGCGGTGCGGCAATGCAACCGGCATATCCTCGTCCTCGCTATCGATGACCTCGACGTAATCATCCTTCTTGCTTTTCGGTTTGAAGTCGTCCTGGAATATGTCGTCGGCCGCGTCAATGTCGTCCTCGGGAAATTCATCGTCATCTTTCTCCGCGTACGTCACTGGTTTCTTCCCTCGCGCTGATGCTCTGCCATTAGTCGTTGGTGTAACAGCCTTCGACGCGGTCCCATTTGCCTTCTTGGGTGTAGCCTTCGCGGGCGTCGCTTTCGCAGGTGTAGCCTTCTTAGGTGTAGCTTTAGGTGTAGAATCGGCGGGCTTCTTCACCTTTACCGGCTCAGATCGTTTCGGCTTGTTCTTGCTCGCGAAGAACGCGGATGTGGTAGTTTCTTCGAGTTCGGGGGAGGGCTCGCGTTTCACCTTCTTTGGCGGAGGCTTCTTCGGGCTTGCCGCCTTCTTGGGTCTGTTCACTGTAAGCTTCACCCAGTATCAGGTCTCATCTGTCATCTCACTTGGCCTCAAGCTCGTCGTCATCGTCGGAATCCTCGACCACCCGACTGGCTCGCCCTGTCTTCTTGGGAGCTGCTTTTTTGGGCGCTGGCTTCTGAATTCTAGTGTTAGTTCGAATGCCTAGGGTAACGCCGCGACCGAAAGCTAAAGAATATCTTCGCGGCGGCATTGCGAATTGGAAAGACGGTTGTGTAGTGTGAAGAAGTATAGGGAAGTGAGGATGGGAAAAGCTTATGAAGAAAAGACGGTAAAGCCAAAGGCGGTCCAAATAGAAAGAGAACGTACCTCATCCTTCTTCTGCGAGCTCTGGCTGCCCTGGCTCGCCTTTGCTCCACCACCAAAGAAACTCCTAATATCCGCCGGCATAATTATCGTACAACCGTCTCCTTGTATACAATCAACAATTAGGACGTAGTTGTTGCAATGTGTCGACAAAGTTGGGTGGTGGGTGTCAACAGGCAACGACGGCGAGGGGCCAATTCGGGAGACGGGCAAGGTGCGTCTCTGACGCGATCACCAAAACGCGACTTCACTTAGGCACGGGATGCGCCTTCCCGGATTGAGCGCGGCGTTTCTCCAGCCACAGGGACGCCACTTGTCTTGGCACTCTAGAGGTTCAATCTGAACTTCACGACTTGTAACGACACACTTCACGGCACCAGCACCATGCCGCCTCCCAGGGTACAGCAGAGTCTGGTGACTCAATTGAGCCAGATGTCACTCTCCGCATCACGGCCGCGATGTAAAATTCTTTACCCTTCCACCGCTTATCAGCTAACGAAGCCCAGTACTCGCGAAGCCATGCATTCCCCAATTCCTCGCACCCTCCATCCGCGCCTTCTCCTCGACGTCCCTCCGCCAAAACTGGCTCGCCCCTAAAGCCGGCGAATCCTCCAAATCGCGCAAAGGCCGCTGCCGCGTGCCCACCGGCGGTAGCATGCGCGGTACCACGGTCGTCTGGGGCGACTACGGCATCCGCATGCGCGACCACGACCGCCGTATCTCTGCCCACCAGCTCCGCATTGCCGAAGAGACTATCAGGAAGAGGCTTCGTGGGATGAAGTTCCGCATGTACATGCGCATTGCGGCTAATATTGGCGTGTATACGAGTGGAAACGAGAGCAGAATGGGGAAGGGAAAGGGGAGCTTTGATCGTTGGACGGCGAGGGTGGCGGTCAGCAAGATCATCTTTGAGATCAAGGGCGATTTGCATGAGCAGGTTGTTAGGGATGCTTTTAGGCTTGCGGGGAATAAATTGCCTGGTGAGTACATCGAGCTTTAGCATTCGCTATATCGATCTTCGCACTGTAGGATGGTGTGACTAACTTTGCACAGGACTTTATGAGTTCGTCAAGAAGGGCGATCCGCCAGTCATGGGCACTACCAAAGTTGGTGTTAATGGTATGACAGAGGCGTTCTTGAAGAGACCCCGAAAGGAACTTCCTCTTGAAGAGACAGCAGCGAGGTTGCCATCGACGACGCCAGCGTAGATGTGTACAAGATTATGTATCATAGGTCCGAGTATAGATATGTATATTAAGTCATCAAACTTTGCCTCCAATATGAGAAGAGTATATCCGAACGCTCAATTTGATGCTAATGCTGAGGGCCACACGCTCACTACGCCTTATACAAGGTGTCCAGAAACCCCTTTGCCAAATCAACAACCACACTCTTATTCGGCAAGCTTCCCGCAACCCCATACAACGCCGCCGTATCCCCCTTAACAGCTCCCTTCGCGCCCTTCCCCTCCGCAATCCTCTTTCTCTCCTTCTCCTTAACCTCCTCCGTCACCTCCACCAGATCCGCAATAAGCTTATCCGCAGCCGCCACAATCGGCAACGTCACGGCAATATGTATAGCTGGCGGGGACTGCAAGGCGTTGAGATGCCAACCCTTCTCGCTCATACCGTCCGCAATGTCGTAGATATCAAGGGTATTAGATAAGAATGCTACGACTGAGACGAGCGGACGACCGATAATTTTCAGATCAGAGGAGAGTTCTGGTTTCTCGCGGATGGCGCTCTCGATCTTTTTCATCGATCCGACGATCTTGTGGCATGCATCAATGTATCCGCTTTCACCTTGCTTGACTAGACTTGCCCAACATCCCGCGATCAAAGCACCGGGTCGGGATCCTGCGATACTTGGAGAAGCGTAAACGCCGCCAGACCAGTCCGGAGAGATGAAGTACTGGTATTTACGGAAAGAGTCGGAGCGGTAGAGGACTGTGCTGTTACCTTTGGGCGCGAAGCCATACTTGTGTGTGTCGCAGCTGATGCTCGTCACGCCCCTGAGTTTGAAGTCAAAAGGCTCTGATTCAAAGCCAGCTTTCGGCAGGAGAGGAATAATGAAGGAGCCTAGACAACAGTCTACATGTAGCGGTAGCTTTTTCTTGTGCGCGATCCGAGAAAGGCCTGATATATCGTCGATGATACCGTGGGGAAAATTGGGTGCTGATCCAACAAGGAGGACTGTATTTGGGTTGATCAGGCATGATACGGAGGGAAGATGTACTTTGTATTGCGGAGCTTTACAAGCGACGAGGTGGACCTTGATCTTAAAGTACTCCCCAGCTTTGCGAAATGCGGTGTGGGCAGTGTCAGGGAGAATCATTTCCGGCTCGGTGACACCTCGTTCGTGATATGCTTTTTGACGCGCGCTCAGGCAAGCCATAAGGATGGATTCTGTGCCGCCGCTTGTGGTAACACCAACGGCACCTTCAGGTGCATTAAAGAGCGACAAAACCTTCGCCGCGTTAGTCGTGTACGGATCTCAGACTAGAAGAAACTAGGATCCCTACCATGGCAACAATTTCAGCCTCCATCTTCCTCACCCCAGGAAACACATCTGGGTGTATAGGATTTGACACCGTGAACATCCCAAAAGCCTCCGTTTGCAGCTTGATGAGCTCGTCGCCTCCATGATATACAGCTCCACTAACTCTTCCATCTTCCCATCGCGTGTGCTCCATTGCTTCCAGATCGTTCAATGCCTTCCTGACCTGCTCTTCCGACCATCCCTCGGCGGGAAGAGTGATCATTCGTTCCACTCCCGGACCAGTAGGCACTAATCTCCTTTCTAGCTTCATTATCGATTCGGCGACTTGTGTTTGCACTTTCGTGCGTACGCCGGGGAGGCGGAGGAACACGCCATAGAGGGTTCGTCGCACGGAGGTGTAGACATCGACAATGGAGCCGGTGATGCCGCGGCCTTTGAGTTGGTAGAACAGCTTACGGGTCCAGCGGAGGAGAAAGAGGACGAATATTATATTACGTAGGCTACAAAGTTTCAGGCATTAGTATCTAACTACGCGCTGGGGGACAGCAAGAAGAACCATGGATTAGAACATACACATCAAGGTTAAGGGCGACAAGCTGCCCTCTAGCAGAGCTCTTGCGCGCATTGAAAGTCCCCCGGAGACTGACGGGAAGCCTCGAAGAGCCAGGCATAGTCGCTCACCAAGGAATACGACTGAGGGAAACTAGCATCATACAAGGCTGAAGTTGTGTTTCGAGGTTATCAATCAAGACGCATCATTCACATGTGCACCCGTCGAAATGCCGAGGCGGCCGGGAGTGGTCCGTGCAACACGGCTTCTTCGCCTTTTGTGGAAGTCACAAACCACATTTGGTTGGCCTTGCGAAGAAGTACTCCAACAAAAACTTCGATAGATATCTTGAACTCGTCTTCAAATACGCGAAGGCATTCTTGCAGAATACGACATTTCAAAGAGGGCTGCATGTAAATCATACAAGAAACCGGCAGAGTCTTTCAATTCTGTGCCACGACAGATCATCGAATGAGAAGCGGAGTGAACCAATCGTGTATTAGAAGCATGAAGAAGAGGTCTAATGGGGTATCATATCTCTATCCTAAAGCATGCCATCTATTATGAGCAGCCATGGCGAACATAGGCATTACCGCTAAGCACTGATCGCATCGGAAACTGTCGTCGTCGATGATGTCCTCATCCTCCGACTGCCACCCACCATCATCTCGAACCTCGTCCTGTGATCTTGTTGGAATATCCTCAGAGCCACCTCTACTAAGCTCTGGTACTTTTACGCCTTCTTCTCTACTAGTCTCATGCATCCTTAAGGCTTCCTCCTGACGTTTCTCTTGGTCATTCACTGGTTGCTCGACTAGACCAACATCCATCAGTCCTTCATCAGTTGGAGATAACACCTGGTCATCATCCTCTTCAACCCGCCACTGCTTCAACACATCATCCTGATGCCTAAACATCTTCGAGATGTCTCTTCCCGCGCCACCCTTCTCACTCGCCGCGTCAGCCATGTTCGTTACCCCAACATTGACCAAACTTAGATTCCAGCCATTCTTTTCGGGGTGAAGCTTGCGAAACAGAGGGATCAGCGTTTCTGTCACCAACCGATCCGCCAGAGAGTCGACGCTCTCTTTGAGGCTGAAGATAAAGTTTGGCATCGATGCAGAGCGCGAGATCCTAGCAAAGGAACGGTTTCGACTGCCATTGGGATTCTGTGGGGGTCGTGGCCGTGTTGACAGCCGGACTGTCTTCGGGTAGGAAAGCCAGCGCTTAGATGCTGCGGGGCCTGTAGCGACATCTTCAAGAGGCTCTATATCCTGGTCGTCCTCGAGCAGGTCGGCATGCATTCTCCTGATTAGACTCTGGGCCAGCATTCGTAACTCCTTGATCACCTCGTCCAAAGTGTCTAGACGAATATAGCTGTCTTCGATGCTGATTTGCCTGGGTACCTCGTGCGCCTGGCCAACCTCTGTATCATCACATCCATTCAGCAGGCCCCAAACTTTGACGCCGATGCCATGCGGGGTGCCAGGTCCCCCTAACACCTTTTCAAGTTCTTCAGGGCCTATCCCAGGATGCTTTCGAACATGGCATACAGACACATATTCTTTAGTACCACCGTACACAAGACCAGCATCAAACTCGGTTTGTCTCTGTAGCACATGTGCTCGAAGCTTGTGTGCGATCTTGAAGCCGATACCGGGTATCTTTCCGACCTCATGGCCATCGATGAAAGACGTGACGTTGTCAAGTTCGTCAGCGTCAAAGTCGTACGGCGGCAATAACGTTGTCTGCCCGTTAGGCTTATGCAAGTTGCCCACTAGCTTCGCCAGTAATTTGTTAGTGGAGACGCCCACCGTGCAGGTATAGCCTTTCTGCGCATCGAGTTGCTGCCGCAGATGCTTGGCGAGGTGAGATCCCAGGTGCAATCGGAGATAGAGCGGGTCCAGTGGTGAGGGCTCTGCTGCATATTAGCGCCTTGGACACACATGCCGACTCCCAACTGCAGATTGCTACCCGCTTGCACGCCACAGAAAGAGCTGGTATCTAGCGAGGAATGTCTGGCGACGAGCAAAGAGTCAACCTCGCTCAGCCAAATACTCTCGTGTCTGTCACCAAGGATTTTACTAATCTCAGCAGAGGCGCTAGCTGGTACTCTTCAGGTAAGCAGTAACAGCTTCTTCGTACTCGTGTTATCTGAGCATGAGTCCTGACAACGGGACCGAGAGAATAGATCGCCTCCGCAGTGCCCAGTGCCCCACCATATGCGCCAGGCGGCAGGATGTAAAGCTTACCCGATGTATCATTGGACGTTTCTGGATAAGTGTGTCCAGCCACCTGCGAGGCGTCATACGCAAAACCAGCGGTCGGGTCGTTTTTAGAAAGACAAAAGTATGAGTTGGTGAGATCATTTGGGTTCAGAAGTCCCAGATTGTACTCGACGATGTCTGACACATCCATAAAGACCTGTCCACATGCATCTCAACAAAGGCGCGAGACAAAAGAGTTACTGAAATAGGAAATGACGGATGGGAAATGTCTCAGGCTGAGATAATAACGGTGCAGTGGCAGTGTCGAAACATTAAAGCGGAGTACCGAAAGGGCAACAAACCTCGTCAAATCCCAGCCTTTCCGCCTTGGAGTTCCACGAGAAAGACTTGAGGAAGTTGTAAAGCTCTTTTGAGGCATTTCTGAAGCGCGTGAGATCTTCACCGAGTACGATGACTACTTCCGGACAGACTTTCTTCGCATCCTTGATGAGCTGCAGCTTGTGCAAGCCCTGGAGCAAGTCAGCGGCAAAGGCTGACCACGACGGCGGCGGATTGTCACGGGAAGAGGATGCGTACTCGTCTGCGGGCCTCGTAGTTGCATGTGACCACGATCTGTTTCTGCTGCACAGCCAGCGGCAAAGCTTTCAGGGCCGGAGTTTCATTCTCGACGACGGAGGCGTAGAAGCAGTCCTACGGAGTGATGGACGTGAGCTTCCGGATGCAGAAGTTTACCGTGAAGGCCTGATAAGAGGACGTACATAGTCCTGCGGCGGAGAGACAAGACAGACGTTAGCAACGCTCCCGCTGTTAATAATAAGTCACGACGGAGTGCCGTGAGAGTCTACGGCGGTGCGGCTAGGGCTCTCGCGAATCGGGGTGTAGGCGGTGCTGCGTCATGCTCGTAGGAGTCTCGTGTCTTACAAAGTGGATGATGGTCGAGTCTGTCTGTCGCTTGAGCCTCTTCCTTCGCGGGGGGTCCATGGACGCGCTGGAGGAGCGGTTCGCGGTGGGTTGGAGGTGCAGACGGCGGGCCGGCGAGGTGTCGAAACGCGCATGAAGCAGCCAGAGTCCAGCAGCGCGCGCAAACGGAGCCCGTTATTGGCAATAGACGCTACCACGGCTGCTTGGCGCCGCCTGCTGTTCAACAACTGCGTGAGGCCGCGGAGGCCCGGCGGATGCTGGTGGGCGCCAGTAGTGTGCACGGGCCCTGTCCGGCGCTCCTGTCTATTTCGGGCGCGAGTGGCAAACCGCACCTTCCCATGTACTTAAAATATCCCATTGGCTTGCGACGCCCAGGAGGCCCCGTCCCATCATCGAACCCACTCGCACACGCAGCCTCCGTGCCCTCGACGCGCTGCGACTGCAGAAAAATAGCCTCCATGCTATGTAAGAGCCAGGCCCGCCGCGCTGGCGCCGCCCCGTTATTCTTCCTATATACCCTATATATCCTCGCTCCCCTCCAGAGCGCCCCTCTGAGCTGATCGCGCCGCCTGCGTACTCGCTCTTAAGCCCTGGCTCTCGCCGTCAGCAGCCCCGTACAAAGCTCCCCTCCGAATACGAGACCACGCCGTGCACCTGAGGACCCACGCCCCCAGACGACCACGGCTCCCCTCTTATCTGTGCCCGCCTGCACCCTCCAGACCTCGTTGCGCGGTCACGTTCCCCCGACGCACTCCACACCCATCCGCATCATGCTTTCGACTATATCACACTCCATGTCGCCGTCCATGTCATTCGAACCGTCGCGTGCCCCGCCGTCCGCCATGACCGCCTCGCTCGCCATATTACCCCAGCGGCAGCCCTCCGCTTCCTCTGTCGCCGTACCCCAACGCCCGAAGCTGCATCTCAACACCCAGCAAGTCCGCACCTTTGGCAAAG